>Ga0224557_1000554_pt1 | contig 41125 bp, 36 predicted proteins | sample 714S31014metaG_FD_180677 | JGI IMG/M metagenome (GOLD analysis project Ga0224557, IMG submission 180677) | Peat soil microbial communities from Stordalen Mire, Sweden - 717 S3 10-14 | ecosystem: Environmental > Terrestrial > Soil > Wetlands > Peat | place: Sweden: Norrbotten County, Stordalen...
CAATGATTATTTGCGCACTCAATCAAAATATGTTGGCACTACACTTTTCGAAAATCCTCGCTACTGACGATGATAATAAAGGACTTAACTGCTTCCACCCCGCTTTCCATGGCAAACATGCGCTAGCCCTTTAGACCAACCTTTGGCCCTTGAGTAGAACCCTTTAAGCGAACGTTTCGACCCGTCCACGGACACCCCACCCCCGCCCCACCCCCGCCGCCGGCCCGCTGACTTGCTGACTCGCCTTGTTCCCGCGCCCTGTTTCCCTCACAACTTGCCAAATAGCCACAGCCCAAAACAGCCTAAACTCTTCTTCTATGGCCACCATCCCAGACCTCACTCTCGATGCCGGAATGCCCGCGAACATCGACGCCGAAAAGACCATCCTCGGCGCCATTCTGCTCGACAATGCCGCCCACTCCGAAGCCGCCGAAAAGATCGAAGCGGACGATTTTTCCCTCGACTCCCATCGCCGTATCTTCTTGCGCATGAGCGAGTTGATGAACTCCCAGCGCGCCGTCGACATCGTCACCCTGGCCAACGAACTGGCCCGCTACAAAGAGGTCGAGGCGGTCGGCGGCGTCGCCTATCTGGCTTCGCTCACCGAGGGTTTGCCCCGCCGCCCGGTCATCGAGGAGTACATCCGCATCGTCAAGGACAAGAGCCTGCTGCGCAAGCTCATGGGCATCTGTTCCATGGCCATCGCCCGCGCTGCCGACCAAAGCGAGACCGCCCTCGAAGTCCTCGGCGCCGCCGAGTCGCAACTCCTCGAAGTCAGCGAGAAAGGCCTCACCCACGGCTTCCAGTCCCTCGACCAGATCGTCCAGCACTCCTTCGGCACCATCGACAATCTGTACAAACAGAGCCGCGAAGTCACCGGCCTGGCCACTGATTTCACTGAGTTTGATCGCATGACCAGCGGTCTCCAGAAGGGCGAGCTCATCATTATCGCCGCCCGTCCCTCCATGGGCAAAACCGCGCTGGCCATCAACATCGCCCAGAACGCCGCCATCAACCACAACGCCATCGTGGCCGTCTTCAGCCTGGAGATGAGCAAGGAGTCGCTCTTGCGCCGCATGCTGGCCTCCCAGGCGTGGGTGGACCAGCAGAAGCTCCAGAAAGGCTTCCTGGGCCGGGAGGATCACGATAAATTGCAGAATGCACTGGGCCAGCTGGTCGAGTCGCGCATGTACATCGACGACACGGCGGGCATCTCGCTGGCCGAGATGCGCGCCAAGGCGCGGCGCCTCAGGCAGAACGCAGGCGGCCTCGACCTCATCGTGGTGGACTACCTGCAACTGATGTCCGCCACAGTGCCTTCGTCCGGCAAAAGGAACTATGAGAACCGCACCCAGGAAGTCTCAGCCATCTCGCGCGGTTTGAAAGCGCTCTCAAAGGAACTGAACGTGCCGGTGGTAGCCCTGTCGCAGCTCTCCCGCGCCGGCGTACAGCGCAAGGACGACAAACGCCCCATGCTCAGCGACTTGCGCGAGTCGGGCTCGATCGAGCAGGACGCAGACGTGGTGGCCTTCATCCACCGCGACTCCTACTACAGCCACGATGAAGAGATGTCCGACGCCGACAGGGCCAAGTCGGAGATCATTCTGGCCAAGCAGCGCAACGGCCCCACCGGCACCGTGCATTTGAACTTCATTTCCCGCTTCACGCGCTTCGACAATCCGGCCTCCGAACACGGGGCCTGAAGCCAGGATCCGCTCGCCATCGCCTGTCATCTGTCGTGAACTCACGGCTCGTTCAGAATCAGCGCGATGCGGCCTGCCAGCAGGTCGCCGGGCGACTCGCTGGGATCCACTTCGATCAGGTCCACCGGGAAGGCCATGTTGTGCGGCCGCAATACCAGTCGATTGGACAAAAATTCCACATAACGCAGCATCAGGTGGGAGCCATGCCGGACCGCGTACACGTTGGGCCGGTTCGGACGGTAGGGCATGAGCGAGTTGTAATGCCGGTCAAGCAGGACGATGGCGTCGGGCAGAACCAGCGGGTCCATCGGCAAGGCTTCGGGGGAGGGAATGCGCACAGCCACAAACCGTTGCCATGCGCTCCGGGGGCGGGAAACGCGCGTGCGGATGGACTCGAGAACGCCGGCAGGTAAATGGAGCATCGATTGAACCACAGAGGGACGAATGTACGGTTCAAAGAGCGCCGCCGCGTGAGAAACGACCGGAACCGAGCTGCTTTCCTCACCGTTTGGCAAAGTTCCGGCTTGTTGCAATGCCGGCAGCAGGTCGGCAGCCGACAGATGCTGGGCGGCAAGCACGCGATCGATGGCCTCCAGCGAAAGCTGACGCCGATGGTGCAGGAAATTGGAGAGATGGGACTGGCCTAATCCGGTTTGACGGGCCAAGAGAGAGACGCTGACCGTCCCCCGCTGTATCCTGCGCAGTAGTTCCAGGCGGAGCCGTTCGTGCATCTGGGTGAAATTCATCGGAAGTATGTACTTTACGCAATCTTACGGAATAATTTCTCCCAGACACCCTAAAACGTATGGAACTTTCTTTGGAACTTGTGTATACTTCAACCAAGTTGGTCTGAACGGGGAGGTTTCAATGGCTTGGGAAGTGTACACGCGGCAGGTTATCCGAACCGGCGAACCGGCCATAACGATCACAAAGATGGGGCGAATTGCTCTCAACAAATTCGCGTCCGAGTTGTTTGAATCGGTAAAAGCTACCCATGTATTGATTCTTTGGGATAAGGAAGATTTCAAGTGCGGAATCAGGGTTGCCAACAGTAAGGATGTCGGCGCGTATACCCTAACACCTGGATTTAAGGGTAACGGGGCTGGATTCTCCGCAGTAACCTTTCTCAACCACATCCGGTACGACTGGCGCGTTACCCGGTCATTCAATTCCGAATGGGATCAATCGGGGCAGATGCTAGTGTTTTCTATTCCTAAGGAACATTTCGGCTCTAGCGGAGACCTTAGGCAACCACTCGGACTCCTGAAACGGTCTGACCGTCTCAAGGCGGCAAAGGAAAAGGGGGAACTTCTTCCGCAAACATAACAAAGGCCACCAATTAAGGTGACCTTTGTTACTGGTACAGGTATATGGGGCTGGTAGGTTTACGGTCTGGGGCCTGCAAAGTTCCGACCGAGGGTTCGATTCCCTCCAGCTCCACCAGGTGTTACAGCAGCGCGGCGGTGGCGAAATCGGTAGACGCACCGGATTTGGACTCCGGTGGGTACCTAGCCGAAACTAGGCCCGTGGGGGTTCGACTCCCCTCCGCCGCACCACACTCTTCCATGGAGTATAAGCCAGACTGCGCGCGAATGCAAGATTTTTCTTGCGTCATGTATCATTTTCTTCTTGACACAGCCTTGCGTTAAGTATAAAGTTGATTCATGAAAAAGAACCGCCACAACCTCTCAAAGTCCGATGTTGTTGAGCAGATTCCAGCCGCTTGTGCAGACGAGCTTACGGCTGTTGAGTTCTTCGAAATGCAGCGTTGGGGTGACAATCCCTGCTGTGTGAAGTGTGGCAGTGTCGCCGTCTACAAGATGGCCGATGCCAAGACGGGCGAGCGGAACAGCCGGTATCTGTGGCGCTGCCGGGACTGCAAAGAGCAGTACACGGTTCGCATTGGCACGGTCTACGAGGAATCAAGACTGCCAATGCGCCATTGGGCGTATGCGTTTTGGCGGGCTTGCACGTCGAAGAAAGGCGTCTCCGCTCTGGAGATTAAGCGGCACTGCCAGATCAGCTACAAGTCAGCCCTGTTCCTCATGAACCGAATTCGGTTTGCGATGGCTCCAGACTTCGACAATGCTCCTCCATTGACTGGAGATGTTGAGGTAGACGAGACCTGGGTTGGAGGAAAGCCCCGCTACAAGGGAAACAACCCCCGTGGCCGTGGCACGAGCAAACTCCCGGTATTCGCAGCCGTGGAACGCGGTGGCGAGATTCGCCGCAAGGTAGTGCCGGATGTGACCGGCAAGACGCTGAAAGCGGCTATTCGGCAAGTCGTAGACCCCCGCGCCAGAATCATCAGCGATGAAAACCCGTCATATAAGGGAATCGGCAAGGAATTCACTGGCGGCCATGAGAGCGTTTGCCATAGCGCCAAGGAATACGCCCGTGGAGACGTGAACACCAACACAGCGGAAAGCTCCTTTGCTCTCGTCAAGAGAGGCATTGTCGGCGTCTACCACAACGTCAGCCAGAGATACCTGTATCGCTACCTCTGGCAGTTTGATTTCGTCTGGAATAGTCGTAAACTGAATGACGGAGAGAGAACCATCCTTGCCGTCAAAGCGGCTGAGGGGAAACGGTTGACGTACAGGGCCATTCAATGACGAAAACCCCTAAGAAAGCGGCGAACAAGGCGAAACGGGGTCCAAAGCCAGAAACCCTCAAGATCGAGGGGAAGTGGCAGGATGCCGTGAAGAAGTCGCTTTCCAAGAAGAAACCCGCAGATGGATGGCCGAAGGGCCTAGCCTGACCTAAAAGTCGCAGAAACCACCCTGGAACCATCATTGACAATTCCTTGTTCGGTGCGTCAATTCTTAAAGAGGCGCTCGAATTCTCTTGCGGAATTCGATTCTGCCGATTTAGATTGGCGTACACACCTGTTTTTGCGGGGAATCCCGTACCAATCGGCGGCATCAAAGGAACAGAGGTGCGTTATGGCTTCAGCCACGATTGATTATGCGGCTCTTGTTAAGGGCCTACCGGCTGGCGCATGGGTAGCGATCTCAGAACGCACAAATGAGGTTATTGCTTACGCGGCGGAACTCCAAACAGCAATTGACAAGGCGCGTGAAGGCGGCGAAAATGACCCGCTGATTGTTCGCGTGCCGGACCAAGCGGTCACATTGTTTCTCTGAGAAGTTTGAGGCATCAGGCTAGTGCCGACAGTAGAGTTCCCTTTCCTCCCGGTCGCTATCGGCCCTACTGAGCCTTTCCCGAACGGGCAAATTGCGTTCCGTCCTTTGGCTCTGGCAACCCTCAGAGCCGCCACAGGGAAAACCCTGCGTTGCGTCGTACTCCTCGACAGCGGAGCGGATTCCTGCGTGTTCCCCACCAGCTTTGCGTCTGTTTTAGGCCTTGATATCTTAAAGATGAAGAAGCAGTTAACGGGAGGAGTGGGAACTTCCGCGAACCAGACTTATTATGACTCCCTTGAGATTGACCTTGGCAGTGGCATCCAGTTTAAATCTTATGTAGGGTTCATACCAGGGCTGGACGGGCAGGGAATTGGGCTCCTTGGCCAATCTGGGTTCTTTAGCTATTATAACGTTTGCTTCTATCAGAGGCAGCTCAAGTTCACAATCGAGACGACTTAGCAATTCAAATGCCATTCCCCTCCTTGCGTAAAGTACATACTTCCGAAATTCATCTGTGGAAAATCCGCCACCAGCAATGGCAACGAATGGTCTCCGATTGCTCCTGGAAAAGCTATCAGGGTTGTTTTGGCTACATTTTCAGCGCCTGTGCGCAGATTGGGAATAGCACCTCTGGAAAACCTTTGGGGGAGATTGACGCAAGAGAACAATATCTCTAGATTGGGTTTACTTCATCTCGCACTGGCTTGTGGGAATCTTTTTGAAAACGCTTCATTGCCGCAAGGCTGAGCGGGGCGCAGATTTGTCCTCTTCAGCGGTCAATGAACAATTGCCGGAGGACGTCGGTCCATTCCGGCGTCCCATTCATGCCCCAAGCGCTCCGCAGAAGCGTCCCGGGGCAGGCCAGTCGAGAGAATTCCAGGATCTGCGCGCTATGAGCATGACAAAAAACGAGAGAACACAGGCGGCAATCCCCCATCAGGACATGAGAAACCTGAGTTGCCGTGCCCGGTTCTCTTCACCCCGCGGAACAGCAGTGGAAAACAAAAGCCGTCGGGAACTGGCTCGGATACGGAGAATCAGTCATGGAAATGCGCGTGCAATTGAAGGTTTGCGAGGGGTGCGGCTGTCTTTGGTACCGCGCCCAAACCCTTGGGAGTGTGTATTGCAGACAATGTGAGACAAAACTGAAGGACTTTCCATCGCCGGAGAGCCGGAAGCGGCGTGGACGCCCATGCCGAAAGGTGCTCTCCAAGGTTTGGGCGGTGGTTGACGCAACAGGAGGTACCAATGAGCGCAGCACTCCAGTTGCCAATGGTTTGGGGAGCAGGCGATTCACAGCAGGAATGGCAGGAAGATGGGAGGAAGTGGGAACAGAAACCGGCGTCGCGGCCTGAAGTAAAACCGCCGGCAAAGGCGCCTGCGGAAGAGCCGGTGGTCAGCCTGGCCTTTTACAGGAAGCATACGGAGAGCATGTTGCGGCGCTATCTGTATGCCTCGATGCAGGTGGGCAGGGCGCCATCGATCCTGGGCGATCCGATCGGACGGGGTTGGGTCTCCAGCCGCCCGGTCCGCACCTTCGAGGATGCGGTGATCTTTGTCCTCGACGTGGAAACGTGTCTGAACCAGCTTTCGCTGCTGGACCGTCAGATGCTGTGCCGGATTGTGCTCCAGGAGTATACGCAGGCTGAAGCGGCTACAATGCTGGGGATGAGCGTACGCACCATCTCCTACAAATTCCCACAGGCAGTGGACCGGTTGACGGGGAAGTTGCTGAAAACCGGGCTGCTGGTGCTACCGCATTGATACAAAAGAAGTAACAGGCCAATCGACGAAGGGGAGCAGGTCCTGATCGCTCCCCTTCGCCGACTGTATCCTTACCGCAAAGCCCCTGAAATCTGTGCGCCACCCGCGGGGCCTCCGTTCTGCGACGGCCTTCTTCGAGGATAAGAGCGCGGGATAAGGCGCGGCGTTCTCTGCTATGGTGGACGGGTTGAAGTCCATCTGGGACGGAGCGTGCGCCCCACCGGCCCACCCCCTCAAGAGGAAATGACCCCATGAATCCATTGCCCCGTCACGCCGCCCTCGTTCTCCTGCTGGCCTCGGCCGCACTGGCCGCGCAGCAACCCGCTCCGCAGCCCACCACCGCAGCGGAAGCTCCCCATCGCGATACCAGCTTCATTGACGCCCAGGGCACGGCGCATGTGACCCGCGTGGTGCCGGTCCCGGAGACCATCAGTACCCAGGCGCAACGGGTGCTGGCCCGTCCCGAGCCGGACCAGGGTCCGCCGCAATCGCTGGCTCAGCGCCGCACCGGGACAGACGCCTATACGGCGGGCGCGCGCGTGGCCTGGAGCGCGCTCTGCCCCAACCAGCTTGTCGAGGATATGATCGCCGGAGTTCCGGTGCGGATCGTGACCCCGGGCGGACTGCCCGAGGCCAATCGCGACAAGGTGCTCCTGAACCTGCACGGCGGCGGCTTCAACTCCGACTCCGGCTCCTATACCGAGTCGATTCCCATCTCGAGCTACAGCAAAATCAAGGTGGTGGCCGTGCTCTACCGGCTGGCGCCGGAGCATCCCTTCCCCGCAGCCGTAGACGATTCGGTCGCCGTCTACAAGGAGTTGCTCAAGACCTACAAACCGGAGCACATCGTCATCTATGGAACCTCGGCCGGAGCCATCCTGACCGCCGAGGTGGCCGCAAAGCTCAAGCGGTTGGGCCTGCCGCTGCCGGCAGCGCTGGGCATCTTCAGCGGCATGGGCGACTTTGCGCGCACCGGGGACTCGATTGCCTTGTTCGCCCTGCGGGGTCTCTCCGGCCATCTCGATCCGCCTGAAGCCGGCGCGCACGATCCGTATTATGTGGCCAACACCGACCCCAAAGACCCGGTGCTCTCTCCCATCTACTCTGATCTTCACGGCCTGCCGCCCACGCTGTTTGTCACCAGCACCCGCGACCTGCTGCTGAGCGGCACGGTGAACCTGCACCGTGCCTACCTGAATGCGGGCGTGGATGCGCGTCTGGTGGTCTTTGACGCGCTGACGCACGCTTTCTGGTATGACCCGCTATTGCCCGAAGCCATCGAGGCCAATCAAATGATGGCGGACTTCTTTGTAAAGCACTTGAGCAAATGAGCGCCGGGATGCTATCGGCTTTCCGTTCGCCTCCGCCACCGATGTAAATTCGCGGCGTTAAAGGGCCAGTTCCAAAATCAAACCGGCAAAAGAAACGGGAAACCTCTTGCCGGCAACCGTGCGCTTCAAGCACTTTCCAGTTGAGGTCCGGCACGGCAGCTTCTAGCTTTCAGGCAGTGTCAATCGCATGGGAAAACATCCTTGCGATGAGGCAGGCCTGTGATTGTCAATGCGCCGGAGATCCCGCCTAATGAGAAGACCCGCGCAAAAGAGTTGACCGGCCGGTTGACCGAAGTCGCGCTCGGCTACCAGCGGACGCTCGACGAGAACCCGCGCCACCCGGTGGCGCTGGCAGGCATCAGCCTGGTCGCATTGGCTAGCCGGCAGCCCGAAGCAGCCGTGAAGATGGCCTCCGCGGCCGTGGCCGCGGCGCCCCGGATGGGAACTGCCTGGGTTGCATTGGGCCAGGCGTTGAAGGCCGCCGATCGAAGCGAGGAGGCGGAGCGCGCTTACGCCCAGGCCATCCGCCTGGACGGGATGAACGCGTTGGCCCGGCTGGGGCTAGGCGAGCTGAAGATCGCCACCGGACGACCTGGGGAAGCGGTCCGGGAGTTCGAGCTGGCCCTCAGGCGGCAGCCCGCGCTGGTGGCCGCCCACCTTGGCCTGGGCAATGCGCTGGCCGTGATGGGGCGAAATGCAGAGGCGCTCCAGCGCTATGAGCAGACGCTGGCGCTCAAACCGCGGCTGCCAGAGGCCGAGTTTGCCGCCGGCTTCGTTCTGGCACGGCTGGGAAGACAGAAAGAGGCTGAACTCCGCTACCGGCGGGCTCTGGTCTCGCGGCCGGACTTTGCCGCCGCCTGGATGAACCTGGGCAGTCTTCTGCGCGAACAGGGCCGCGAAGTCTACGCCGAGGCCGCATTGCGGCGGGCCGTCGATTTGCGCCCGGACCTGGTCGCGGGCTGGATCAACCTGGCCGTTCTCGATCGGGAGCGCCGCCGCCCGGTTGAGGCCGAGGCGCACCTGCGCAAGGCCTTCGCGCTGAATCCCCAGCAGGTGGAAACGCATGTGGCCTGGTGCCAGTTCCGCGCCTCGGAGCGGGACCTGGCCGGCGCCTGGGGTTGGCTGCGCTGGGCTCTGGCGCGCGATCCCGACCACACTGAAGTCCTGAATATGCAAGGCATTCTGCTCCATACCGAGGGCCGCTTCGCAGAGGCAGTGGAGGTCTTTGAGCGTGCCGAAGCCCTGGGTCACCGCGCCGCGGCCTCCAACCGCGGAAACTCCCTGCTGGATATGGGCCGCATGGACGAAGCTTTGCGGGCTCACGAGACGGCCGTCGAGCGCGACCCGTCCCACCCCGGAGCGCTGTATAACCTCTCGTTGACCCGGCTGCGCCTGGGCGACTGGGAGCGCGGCTGGCACGCGTACGAAGCCCGCTGGCGCTTTCGAGAGGTTCACCGCAGTCCCAGAGTCTTCCGCCAGCCCCGCTGGCAGGGTGAACCCCTTGAAGGCCGCCGGATTGTGCTCCATGCCGAGCAGGGACTGGGCGACACCATCCAATTCTGCCGCTATGCCACCCTCGTGGCTGCCCGTGGCGGCGTGGCCATCCTGCAGGTGCAGGCGCCCGTGGAGCGCCTCATGCGTTCGCTCGCCGTGCTGCGCGCCGGTTACGCTGAGACCGCTCTGCTGGGTGCCCGCCGCGGCGGGCCGCCGGACTTCGATCTCGAGTGTCCGCTGTTGAGCCTGCCCGCCATCTTCGGAACCATGGTAGATACGGTCCCTTGGCCGGGCGCTTATCTGGGGGCCGATCTGGAGCTTGCGTTGCAGAAGCGCGTGCGGACTCCCTACGTTCGGCCCAACTTGGGTCACTGGGAGCGGTCTTTGCGCGTGGGCCTGGCCTGGGCCGGCAATCCCCGCTACAAAGCAGACCGCCAGCGGTCCATTGAGCTCAAGACTTTGCTCCCGCTGCTGGGCATCCCCGGCATCAACTGGATCTCGCTGCAAAAAGGGCCGGCCGCGGAGCAACTGTCCGCTCTGCCCGGCAACGTCTTTGTCTGGGACGGCTCCAGCCGCGACCGGGACCTTGCCGAAACGGCGGCGCTGATGGCGACGCTCGATCTGGTCATCACGACCGACACCTGCATCGCCCACCTGGCCGGCGCCATGGCCAAACCGGTCTGGATTCTGCTGCCTCATCTGGGCGACTGGCGCTGGATGCAGCAGATCGAAACCACCCCCTGGTACCCCACTGCCCGCCTCCTGCGCCAGCCCTCACCCGGCGACTGGTCGGCAGTGCTGGAGCGGGTGATCTGGGAGTTGAGCGAACTCCGTGAGGCGCAGATCAGGCCGATGAGGAGGGGGACCCAAAAGGAATCCCACTCCACCCGGCTCATCCCGGCATAATTCTCAAACAAGATCAAAAAAAGAGAGAAAAATAACACTTGACTTTCTGTGCTCTAGATAATAGAGTACTCCTTAACAGAGACGACTCTGACATCTGAAAAAGAGTTCAAGGAGAATCCCAATGACCGCAAATATAGAAGAGCATGAGCTGAAAGACAGGCTGAGCCTGATCGAGAACATGATCGCCGAGGGCCGGCGGACAACCGAGAGCTGGGGCTGGACCTTTGTTCTTTGGGGCGTGGCCTACTACGTCGCCATCGCCTGGTCTGCCCTGGATCCCCAGCATTTCTGGGCCTGGCCGGTGACCATGATCGCCGCCAGCGTGCTGACAGGAGTGCTTGCCTCGCGCAACCGGCACAAGCGCCCGGGGACGACCCTCGGCCGCGCCATGATGGCCATCTGGACCGCAATGGGCATTTCAACGTTCACCCTCATGCTTTCGCTCGGCATCAGCGGCAGGCTTGATCTGCACATCGCCGTGGCCATCGTCGGAACCATGCTCGGGACTGCCAATGCCACTTCTAGCATCATTCTCAAATGGAAGATGCAGTTTGCCTGTGCCGTGGTCTGGTGGACGGCTACCGTAGCCTCCCTGTTCAGTTCGGAGAGCCTGGCGGGCGCCGAGTTTCTGGTTGCCATTTTCTTCTGCCAAATCGCCTTCGGCATCTACGGGATGATCTGCGAGTCCCGGAAGCGCAGAGCGAGCGGAACCGGGCAAGAGGCCTTCCATGCCTGAGCTGCCGGAACTGAATCCTGTGATCCACGGGAAGCTGCGCCTGGCCTTGCTCTCCCTGCTCTCCGGGGTGGAGGAGGCGGAATTTACCTGGCTGCGCGCGAAGACCGGCTCCACGGACGGCAACCTGGGAGCGCAACTGCTGAAGCTCGAAGAAGCCGGCTACGTAGCGGTCGAAAAGAAGTTCGTGCAGCGCAAACCGCAGACCCTCTACCGCATGACAGAAAGCGGCCGCGAAGCCCTCACCGAATACGTCCAGGCCTTGAAGCAACTGCTGGGCGCCGCCATCGGCGCCTGAAGCAGGCAAGCCAATCAGCCCGCGGGGGCGAGGTTCTTTCGCACCCGCTCCATAATTCCCAGGTAGTAAGCCAGATTGTGGATCGTGTTCAGCGTCCCCGACAGCGCCTCGCCGGACTGCATAAGGTGGCGCAGGTAGGCGCGGGAGTAGCGGCGGCAGACCATGCACTGGCAGGCCGGGTCGGGCGGGCCCTGGTCCTCCGCATATCGTTTGCCCTTTATGTTCAGCCGTCCCTCGCTGGTGAACAGCAGCCCGTGGCGCGCGGCGCGCGTGGGCAGCACGCAGTCCATCATGTCCACGCCCATGCGCGCATACTGCTCGATCTCGTCAGGATAGCCCACGCCCATCACATAGCGTGGCTTGCCTGCAGGCAGTAGCGGCAGCACTTCTGAAATCATCTCCAACGTCAGTTGACGCGGCTCACCCACGCTCAGCCCGCCAATGGCGTAGCCGTCGAAGTCCATCTCCACCAGGCGTTCGGCGCTCTCCCGGCGCAAGTCGATGTACATCCCGCCTTGGACAATGCCAAACAGGCTCTGTGTCCGTCCCCCCAGTTCCTCGTGCCACACCACTTCCTCGCGGTGCGCGCGGAAATGATCCAGCGACCGCCGCGCCCACGCCATGGTGAGCCGCAGGCTCTCTTGCGCACGGCTGCGGTCGGCAGGGTATTCGGTGCACTCGTCGAAGGCCATGGCAATATCCGCGCCCAGTGCAATCTGCACGTCCATTGAGTGCTCGGGGGTGAAAAAGTGGCTGCTGCCGTCCAGGTGCGACCGGAAGCGCACGCCCTCGTCGCTCACTTTGCGCAACTGGTTCAGGCTGAAGACCTGAAAGCCGCCGGAATCGGTAAGCAGCGCCCCCGGCCAACTGATGAACCGGTGCAGTCCACCCATCCGCCGGATGGCCTCGTGGCCCGGCCGCAGGTAGAGGTGATAAGTGTTGCCCAGGATGATCTCCGTGCCCAGGGTCTCCAGCACGTCCTGTGCCACGGCCTTGACCGTCCCGGCGGTGCCCACCGGCATGAAGACGGGCGTCTCGACGGTCCGGTGCGGCAAACGGAGCTGTCCCCGCCGCCCGCCCGCTTCGGTTTCCGCAATGATTTTGAAGGCTTGACTCACCCAACGATTCTAGCTGGCAGCGCTGCGCTTACTTGCCCGCCCCGCCCAGCCGGACCAGCAACCCAACCCGCCCCACGCGCGGCATGCCCAGCGTTGTGGTAGGTGTCTTGGAGTCTTCAATCTGCCGGTTGAGCAGGTTTTCTCCGGCGGCGAATAGCTCGAACCGCCTGCCGAAGTCGTGCGCGGCGTAGGCGTCCAGCCGGAAGTACCCGTGCAGCAGGTAGACATTGGCGTCGTCGTCAAACTGCCGCCCGCTCAGCCGCCCCTGCAGATTGACAGTTCCCAGCGCTGGCCGGGTTGCGCGCAGGTTCATCGTGGCCATATTGCGGGCCACCTCTGGAATCCAGTTGCCCAGGTCCTGGCTGCCCTGGGTGACGGTGGCGTGCGCATACTGGTAGCCGCCATCCACGGCCAACCATCGCCGTGGCGCAAGCTCAAAGTCCACGGCCACGCCGCGGCTCTCAATCTGGCCCAGGTTCTCCCGCATCAGCAGAATCGGCGAGGACGCGCCGTCAATGGTGAGCGCCGTGATGGGCCGGTTGACCTGGGTTAGGAAGTAGCTGGAGCGGATGCTGCCCCAATGCCATTCGCTGGCCAGGCCCGTCTCCCAGCCCGTTGCCCGCTCGCTGAGAAGGTTGCCGTTGGGCCTGGTCAGCTCGTTGCCCACCTGGGTTGACCGGTAGAGCTCGTTGGGCGTCGGCTCACGGAAGGCCCGGAACCCCGACGCCGAAACCGCCCAATGTTCCTTCAGCTTGCGCGAAAGGCCGAGGCGCGGATCGAAGAACCTCTGGTCCCGCTGTGCCGGCTGTGTGGGGGTCGGCCCCCAACTGCTGCCGTTCCACTCCAGCTCCTGGCCGTCGTAGTTCTCAAACCAATCCATGCGGCTGGAGGCGATCAGCGTCCAGGCTTTGCGCACACCCATCGCTTCAGCGTAGGCGCCCGAGTCCCGCTGGTGGTCGTGCAAGTTGGTCAGTGCGGTGGACTTTCCGTAGCTCTGTTCCTGGTCCCAAATGCGCACGTCGTGGGTGTCGGCCCCGGCCACCAACAGCAGCCCGGAGCCCAGCGGCTGGCTCCAATGCGCCACCGCGCCCAGCTCGTTGTCCGGCGCCAGCGAGAACTTGGTAGGGTTTTCCCCGCAGCGATAGGAGCAATTGGGATCGTCGAAATCCGGCAAATTGGAGATGCTCGAAAATGTCTGCCGGTAGTGCTCGTCCGATCCGTAGAAGCGCGTTGCGAGCGAGCCATTGTGCGGCCCCTGCCAGTCGCCCCCGGTTGCGTAGCGCCACAGCCGGGTACCGTTGGTCTGGTAGGAGGTTCCATTGCCGCGTGCTTCGTTGAAGCCGCTGCCGCGCACAAAAAGCCGCAGGGGGCCCCGGTCGCGCTCCGTCAGCAGCACGCCGTTCTGGCTATGAACGTTGCTGGCCACATCCACCGGCCCGCGCGCTGACGGCGCCTCCTGGATATACCCATCCGTGCCCAGAACGCCGCCCGCCGCCAGCAGGCCCCAGGGGCCGCGCCTGGTCGCAAGCAACAGGCTGTCGTCATATGTGCCTTCCGCGCCGTAGCTGCTCCTCAATTCGGCCAGGCCGGAGGCGGGCCGCACGGGGACCACGTTGACCACGCCGCCGATGGCGCTAGATCCGTAGAGGTCGCTCGCTCCTCCGCGCACCAGTTCGATGCTTTTTATCGCCAGCTCCGGCTGCTCCTGCCAGTGAATCCATCCGCCGATGGGGTCGTTCAGCGGCACATCGTCCTCGGTGACCAGTGTGCGGCTGGCCGAGGTGGAACCCAGCCCGCGCAGGCTGATTCCCTGCGACGAGGGATTGGCCACCAGTGAACTGGACCGCCGGAACAGCTCCACTCCGGGAAGCTGCCGCAGTTCCTCATCCAGGGTCACCGCCGCCGTGGTGTTGAGCGCGGTCTGGGAGAGCACCCGCGTGGTCGCCGGGCTCTCCAGCGAGCCCAACGGTGCGCGATAGGCAGTCACCGTCACCTGTTCTGTGGGTGCTGCGGGCTCCAGGAGAATCGCTGCCCCGTCGGCCGGCTGTACCGCCGTCTCTTGAAACCCCTCAGCCGCCACGCGCAGCCGGCAGGGAGCGGCGCAAACAACGGTCAGCCTCCCGGCCGCATCGCTCCGTCCCAGCAACTTTCCCCCGGAATCCCTGGCCGTAGCTCCCTCGAGCGCAGCTCCGCGGCTATCCTCCACCGTCACCGTCATCGTCACACGAGATTGTGCGCTCAACAGCGCCGGGGCAATTATCACCTCAGAAAGCGCCAGCGCGCCAACCATCGCTTTGCATTGGAACCACCGCATCGGTCTCGCTTCCGGCGCTTTCGTTCAGGTCATGCAGCAATTGTGACACGGTCTTTCCGCTTCCGGCATCAACAGCCAGCGGCGCAATCTCGTTGAGAGGGACCAGGACGAACGCTCGCTCGTCCAGCCGCGGGTGCGGGATCTCCAGCCCAGCTTTACCAATCTGTTCGCTGATCTTCAGGTCGCCCAGCAGCAGAATGTCCAAATCCAGCGTCCGCGGCCCGTTCGCGAACCCCTCCGCGCGGTCCCGCCCGAATTCCAGCTCAATCGCCAGCAGCCCATCCAGCAGCAGGCGCGGCTCCAGCTCCGTTTCCAACGCTACCACTGCATTCACAAACCTGGGTTGCCCGGCAAACCCCACCGGCTCGGTTGAGTAAAGCGAAGAGCGGCAGACCGCCCGCCCCAGGGATTCCAGCCGCACAACCGCAGCCGCCAGCGTAGCCTCCGGCGTCCCCGCCCAACTGGCCACGTTCCCTCCCATCCCGATGTACGCCGTCCGCATAAGGTCCAGACTATCGTGATGAGCCGCCGCGGGAATGTTGGCGGACTCATGGGTACTGAATCGGATAATTCGCTAATCTTCGCGCAAGGCCTGCATCGGCTCGATCGAGGCGGCATTGCGCGCAGGAAGAAGGGCCGCCGTCAATCCGATGACCGACAGCGCCAAAACCACAGCTATATAGGTCCACACATCCAGCGGCTGCACCTGGTAGAGGAAGCTCTTTACCAGCCGTCCCGTCGCAAATGCCAGCACAAGGCCAACGCCGAGCCCCGTACCCACCAGGATTGATCCTTGCCGGAGGACTAATTGCGCGACACTTAGCCGTGTTGCGCCCAGGGCCATGCGCACGCCGATTTCGCGCCGCCTGTAACTCACCAGTTGCGAAAGCACGCCGTAAAGCCCGGCAAACACCATGGCCACCGCCAGCCCCGCAAACGAACCCACAAGATACAATCCCAACCTCTGGCTGAAGGTGTTCTGCTCTACGGCCTCCTGCATGGTTTGAAAGTTATCCAGCGCAAAGCCGGGAGCGTTCTGGTGAAAAACCGAACGCATCTCTGCCGCCACTGGAATGTTGCCCCGCGTCTTCACCACGAAGCTGACTACCGTTTTCAACAGCGCCTGATAGAACAGAGAAGTGGTGGGAACCTGCTGCTGCGGCACCAGGATCAGCGGCTGAGGGTCGCCGCCAACGCTTCTGTCTACCTGGTCACCAAGAATGCCCACAATCGTGTACGGCTTGATCATGCCGGTACGTTTGCCGCCCAGATCCAACTGCTTTCCCAGCGGGTCTTTGCCCGCGAAGTATTTCTTCGCAAGCGTCTCGTTGATCGCAACCGCAAAGGGCGTCGTCGATGCATCCCCGTCGCCGATCATCCGTCCGCGCACAATCGGCGTGCCCAGTGTGTGCGCGTAATCTCCGCTGACAGCCGTTATGCTGGCTTCCGGTTTGTTGGCCGGATCCTTTGCCTGCCCCACAATTGCAAAGCTGGTACCCATGTTCATGCCCGACAAAGGCGGGGATGTGGCCAACGCGGCGCTTTCTACGCCGGGTACCTGCCGGATGCGGTCCAGCGTAGGCGCGTAGATCAGCGTGGCAACGGAAACCGGCGCATTGGCCGTGTCTTCTGAAACGGCCAATGAGGAGAATCCGGCCGCGTCCGCGGGCATGGCCGTGAAAGTGGTCACGTGCGCAGTCTCAAACCCCAGCCGCGACTGTTCGAGATTCCAGAGCGTGTGGAAGAGCAGTCCGGTTCCCACCAGAAGAAGCGTGGAAAGAGCCACCTCGCCCGCCACCAAACCACCGCTCAGTTTCCTGCTCACCGAGCGGGAGCCGGTGCCGCGCGAAGCCGCCTGCAGCGCCGCCTGGGGATTGGCGCGCGCCACCAGCAGGGCAGGCAGCAGGGACGACAGCACGGTCGTCACCATGGCGATAGCGGCCAGTACCAGCACCACCGTCCAGCGAATGGCGATCGCATCGGCGCGCGGAATGGTTCCGTCAGGCAGCTTATGCACCGCCAGCATGGCCACTTGCGCAAGCCCCGCTCCTGCGCCGCAACCTAGAAGGCTCAGCGCCATTCCCTCTGAAAGCATCTGCCGGATCAGGCGCAGCCGGCTCGCTCCGAGCGCCGCCCTCACCGCAAACTCCTGCTGGCGGCCCAGGCAGCGCGCAATCATAAGGTTCGACACATTCGCGCAGGCAATCAACAGCACCAGCGCCAGAGCGCCGAACAGCCCATAGAGAACCGGGCGCGCAGGCCCTGTGAGCACCTCCTGGTAAAGCCCGGCCTGGAATGCAAGCTTGCTCTCGTCTTTATCTAGGGGTATGTGCGCGGCAATGGCGTCCAACTCACGCTGCACCTGGGTGGCGCTCACTCCGGGACGAAGCTCGCCTATCATGTTGAAGAAGTCGTAGCCTCGATCCTTGAGCATCTCCGCGGAGGGTTGCAGCGGAAGCCATATCCCCTTGCGCATATCCGCTCCCATCGTTTCGGGGAAGTGGAACGAATCCGGCATGACGCCCACCACGGCGCGGGACTGGCCGCCAATCTTCACCATGCGCCCCACGATATTCGGATCGGCGTGAAAGCTCTCACGCCACAAGCCTTCCGAAAGGAGCACCACCTGCGGGCCGCCGGCCTGACCCTCCGCATCGGTAAACGTGCGCCCCAGCAGGGGCTGGGCGCCAAGCATCGAGAACAGACTGGTGGTCACGCGCGGAGCCGCCACGCTTTGCGAGCCATCCTGGCTCTCGATCACGCTGCCGTCCGCCGAGTAGCCCGCGGTATCCCTGAGCAGCTTCGACTGGGCGCGGATATCCCGGTAGTTGAGCCACGAGAGGGAGCCGAACTGCGTCTTGTCGCCCGCGGGCCCGATGTAGAGCAAACGATCGGAGTGCGGGTATGGCAGCGGCCGCAGCAGCACGCTCTCGATCACCGTGAAGATCGCCGTGTTGGCGCCAACGCCAAGCGCCAGGGTCAGGATGGCGAGCAGCGCCGGTCCGGGCGCCTTGCCCAGTTGCCGCAAGGCATAGCGTAAGTCGTAGACCAATGTCTGCATTCGAGCCTCCAGGCTCACAATCTTGTGAGCGATAATACTGCACTTCCGTCGCCAAACCGTTCCCCGAGCAAGTTCCATGTTCTCAAGCAACTTCCTGCGTCTGCGGAACCGGCGAGCCCATTGCACCTGTCCGAAATCGCAAGCAGGTGTCCGCAAATGGACGGCAATTCTGCATCCAGGGGCTGGCGCGATCGGTTCCTCCTGCGGCTGTGTCCGGGCGATTTCTGGTAGCATCCCCTTTGGAGACCTTTCAGGATGGACGCTCTTACCAGTGCGAGCCTTGGCGCCCGCCGCAATGAAGACATCGCTCTCGACCTGCTCAAATTCGTAGCCGCCACGGCCGGCGTGGGCCGCCCCGCCGTTGCCTCGACGGGATTCAGCGGTTCGGCCATACCCAAGCCGGAGGAGCACGTTTGCCAGTTGCTCGATCTCTATAGCCGCTGCCTGAAAGCCGTTGAAGGCAAAGGGCCGGAAACAGAGGCTACGCAATAGCCGGCTCACCCATTCTCCGTGTCGCCGTAGCCGGCGCCGGCGCCTTTGGCCGTAACCATCTCCGCGTCTACCGCGAGATGGAAACCGCCGGCCTGGGCGTTGCTCTGGTCGCAGCCGTCGAGCCGGATTCGAGCCGTGCCACCGACACCGCGGCTAAATATGCAATCCCTGTCTTCTCCACGGTCGATGAACTGCTCGCCGCCGATCTTCGTCTCGACGCAGCCACCGTCGCCGTGCCCACCGTCCATCATCATGCCGTAGCCTCGGCCCTGCTCGATGCAGGCCTCGACGTGTTGGTTGAAAAGCCGCTTGCCGCGAGTCTATCCGAGGCCGACGATCTGATTCGGATTGCAGGGACGGGACGAGCCGGCAAAGGCAGCCTCATCGTCCAGCCTGGCCACCTGGAGCGCTTCAACCCCGCGGTCCTGGCCGTCGAGCCGCTACTGCGCCGCCCCATGTTCTTTGAGGCTCACCGGCTTTCGGTCTTCACGCCCCGCGCGCTGGATGTAGACGTGGTGCTGGACCTGATGATTCACGACCTGGACATCGTGCTCACCTTCGCCAATTCGCCCGTCCGCGAAGTGCGGGCCGTCGGCCTTCCGATTCTCTCGCCCAAAGTGGATATCGCCAACGTCCGCGTGGAGTTCGAGTCCGGCTGCGTGGCCAACTTCACCGCCTCGCGCGTTTCCACCGAGCGGGTGCGCAAGCTGCGCTTCTTCGAGCCTCGCCAGTACGTTTCCATCGACTATGCGCGGCGCGACGTGCTGGTCATACGCGTCGACCCGGGTGCGGGCAAGCCTTCGCCGGCCGAGTTGATCGCATCGTTGCCGCCGGAGATTGCCGCAATGCTGCCACCGGGGATAGCAGAGGGAATCGCGTCGGGAAAGATCGACCTCAAGAAGATTGACCCGGCATTGATCGCGCAGTTTGCCGCCATGGCAAAGATCGATCCGTCTGTCATTGCACAGTTCACCAGTCCCGCGGAGTCGCCAGCCAGCCTCAGCTTCTCCAAGCCCGAAGTCAACCCCGGCGAGCCGCTCCGCCTGGAGATCGAATCGTTCCTTGATTCCGTCCGCACCCGCCGCGAGCCGCGCGTCACCGCCCGCCAAGGCCGCAATGCGCTGGCCCTGGCCCTGGAGATTCAAGCTGCCATGGCCGCTCACGCCCAGCGCGCCGGACTGGAGAATTTCTTCAAGCCCGGCGCCTAGAGATTCAGGGTCTTACCTGTTTTGAAGAGTATCTGGATGGACGCCAGAAGCACGCCAGCCACGCCTACCGAATAGGCGGCAGCCTTCCAGCCGGAAACGTACCCTTCCCTGATGGCAAACACCATCAGCAGAGATAATACCGGCAGGTTCAAGGCCACGGCCGTTGCAACCCCTGGCATATAGCTGCGCAGCGCCACGGTTAATGCGATGTGCGGAATCAGAACGTTGGCCATCGTTGCGGCCATACATCCAAAGGCCAAGTAGGTCCAGACTGTCTGTTTGCCCGATCCTCCGCTCAGCCATGTGATAGCGAAAGCCAGGACGGTCAAGACCAGTACGGCAAAACGGAAGGAACCCGGCGTAACGGGGCTATGCCAGAGAACTGTTCGCTTAGACCAGCCCGGAAGCCAAATGGCCTCTTCGGCATTGTGCAGAGTCACGACAATCGGGAAAAGCCACAGTAGATTTCGAAAACTCAACGTCGTTTCCTTTCCGGTTGCCGAGGGCCGCATTTGATAAGACAAATGCGCAAGGGGGATTGGCTTCAGTGTGAAGACAAGGGAACACTCTTCCTCACGCAATCCCCAGCACCCGGTTCAAAAAGCCCACAATGTATTTCCACACCAGGTAGTAGCCTACGAGTGCGGCAAGGAAGCACGGTGCGATCAGCGCATACGGAAAATAGAGCGCCTGGAACCAAGTGACGCCATGGGAGCCGAATTCAAGCACGTGCAGACAAGTGGCCACCAGCGCTCCCGCGGGCGCCATTAGCAGCGGCAATACCGCCCCATGCACGCCGATGGGCAGACGCGTCCTTGCGTGTGAACCCAGATAGAGCATGTTCCACAGCCCAAAAAGCGAGGGCACTACGGCCATGGGAAAGATCATTGCCTGTTCGATGGGAACTGACACCTGGAGCACGATCCGCACCACGATGAACACGGTCAGGAGCAGTGGCAGGACCAGCGTGGGCACAAAGACGCCCGCCAGATAAGCGCGAAGGTAAGGATGGGGTTTCATAGTGTTCTCCTTGTTGGCGGGCAAATGTGTCCGCCGGTTCACAGGTAGTAAAGAAACACCGGGATCGAGGCGGGGAAGAATGCGACGAAGCCCACCAGGCCGGCCAGCAATGCCCAGTCGAACCAGGGTGGCGCAGCGGGCTGCGCATCCAGCCGCCGTAGCACGGCAGGCCACAGATCACGGCCAGGCTCTGGTTCGCCTTCGATGCGCGGCAGCGCCTCTTGCAACAGCCTCTTCAAGCGGTCCTCATTGTGTGCATTCATGGTGTGATCCCCTGACGTTCCAGGTCCTTTCTCAGCAATCGAAGCGCGCGAAAGACGCGCAGTTTGACGGCCGCGACTGAAATTCCCAGCGCTTCGGCCACATCCTTGTGGGGCTGCTCCTCGACCACCGCCAGCGTGGCCGCAATGCGCAGCTTGGGCTTGAGCCTCCCAAAGGCCAGCGCCGTCTTCTGCCGAATCTCGGCAGTCACGGCCGCATCCGCAATTGTGCGAGCCGCCAGTTCCGCGGAAACCTCCGCGGTCAACGCGCATTCGGGCCGGCCGGTGCGCAGCCAGTCCAGCGCCGCGTGGGTGGCGATGCGCCGCGCCCAGCCCTCGAATCCACGCGAGGGCTGAAAACGGGCGTGGGCCCGATGGATTCGCCAGAAGGTCTCCACGGTCAGGTCCTCGGCCGCCGCCGGGTTGCGTACGATGCGCAGAATCCAGCCGTAGACCGCGCGCTGGTGCAGGCGGAAGAGCGTCTCGAAGGCGTCCACGTTGCCTTGCTGAAACTCGCTCAGGACGCCGCTCGATCCGTTCTCCATCCGCCCTTCCTCTTCTATCTACACTTACGCGTCCGCAAGCACAAAGGTTACACGCATGCGGCCGTGGGCCATCCAGGCGGGGCACAAAGGCCGCCGCAATCTCCGTCCAATCTCCGTCCGCGGGAGGCTTTCGCAGGCGTATGGCCGTGGGAAAATAAAGCGATTTTCCATTACAGAAATGCCGGATATACCCGTCGCTTGACAGCGGCCTCCCGCGCACTTTAGCGTTGGCAACCGGAGGGCGGTCCGGTTTTTTGCTGGAGCCGGCAACTTGAACTCCATTGGACCGCCTGTTCTGAAAACTGATCACTGATCTCTGACCCCTGATCTCAGATCTCTGAAAGAGGATTGCGATGAAGAACCTTGGATTGCGGATGATAGCGGGAGCGCTGGCGTGCAGCGCGGCGGCGTGGATTGCCGGGGCGCAGGACGCCCAGAAGCCCGCCTACCTTGACCCCAGCCTGCCCGCCGAGCAGCGAGCGGCAGACCTGGTGCACAGGATGAAGCTCGAAGAGAAGGCCACACAGCTGGTGAACCAGGCACGGGCCATTCCGCGGCTCAACGTGCCGGCCTACGACTGGTGGAGCGAGGCGCTGCACGGCGTTTTGCGCGACGGAACCACGGAGTTTCCCGAGCCCATCGGCCTGGCTGCCACCTTCGACGTCCCGGCCATCCACGAGATGGCGGTAGTTATCGGCACCGAGGGACGGATCAAGCATGTGCAGGCGGTGCGCGACGGCCACAGCAACATCTTTGAGGGCCTCGACTTCTGGGCTCCCAACATCAACATCTTCCGCGATCCCCGCTGGGGCCGCGGCCAGGAGACTTACGGCGAAGACCCGTTCCTGACCGCCCGCATGGGCGTGGCCTTTGTTACCGGCATGCAGGGCGACGATCCGCACTATTACCGCGTCATCTCCACTCCCAAGCACTTCGCCGTGCACAGCGGCCCCGAGCCCACACGCCACACCGCCGACGTTATAGTGAGCAAGCACGACGAGCTCGACACCTATCTGCCTGCCTTCCGCGCCACGGTCACCGAGGCCAAGGCCGATTCCGTGATGTGCGCCTACAACAGCATCAACGGCCAGCCCGCCTGCGCCAACGAGTTCCTGCTCCAGGACCAGCTCCGCGGCAAGTGGGGCTTCAAGGGCTACGTGGTGTCGGACTGCGGTGCGGTCACCGACATCTTCAACGGCCACCACTACAAGCCCACCCAGGCCGAGGCCTCAGCCATCAGCCTGCAGCGCGGCATGGACAACGAGTGCATCGACTTCACTTTCAAGGTCACCGACGACCACGACTACAAACCCTATCTCGATGCCGTCAAGCAGGGCTTCCTCAAGGAGAGCGACATCGACGTGGCCGTCACGCGCCTGTTTACCGCGCGCATGAAGCTGGGCATGTTCGATCCGCCCGAGATGGTCCCTTACTCGAAGATCGACGAAAAGCTGCTCAACAGCGCCGAACATCGCGCCATGGCCCGCAAACTGGCCAATGAGTCGATGGTGCTGTTGAAGAATGACGGCGTGCTGCCGCTCCGGACCTCGGGCATCAAAATCGCCGTCGTCGGTCCGTTGGCCGATCAGACCAAGGTGTTGCTGGGTAACTACAATGGCACTCCCTCCCACACCATATCCCTGCTTGAGGGCCTGCGCGCCGAGTTCCCCAACGCCACCATCAACTATGTTGCCGGAACGCAGTTTCTGGGCCATGACGCAACGCCGGTTCCGGCCTCTGCGCTCTCCACCGACGGGAAGCCCGGCGTCAGGGCCAGTTACGCCAAACTCGACCTGGGCTCCATGAACAATCCGGCCGCCAAGCCCGTCGCGCTGGCCACCCGGATCGAGCCATCTGTCGATGCCGCTGCCGCTCCCCTGCCCATTGAGGTCGCCGGCGTCAGGCCGCTCGTCATTCGCTGGGAGGCGATGCTCACCGCACAGGAGACCGGCGACTACAACCTCGGGCTCGCGTCCAACGGATTCTTCCGCATCCGCCTTGACGGCAAGGACGTGACCTCCGCCTGGGACTCAAACGGCGTCGAAACCAAACTCGGCCGCGTACATCTCGATGCGGGCAAGCCGGCGCTGGTGCAGATCGAGTACGCACCTGGCGAAAAGTCCGATCCCGCTGCCCGCCTCGTCTGGTCCAAAGTCAACCTCAAGCCCGACCCCGCCGCTGTCGCCGCCGCCCGTGACGCTGATGTCGTCGTCGCTGTCGTCGGCATCACCAGCGAACTCGAAGGCGAAGAGATGCAGGTCAGCGAAGAAGGCTTCAAAGGCGGCGACCGCACCAGCATCGATCTGCCCAGGCCTGAGCAGGAACTGCTTGAAGCTGTGGCCACCGCCGGCAAGCCGCTGGTGGTGGTGCTCACCAACGGCAGCGCCCTCGGTGTCAACTGGGCCAAGGCCCACGCCAACGCCATCCTCGAAGCCTGGTATCCGGGCGAAGAGGGCGGCGCGGCTGTGGCTGAAACGCTCTCCGGCCGCAACAACCCCGCCGGCCGGCTGCCCGTTACCTTCTACAAGGATGTGAGCCAGTTGCCGTCCTTCGAAGATTACGCGATGAAAGGCCGCACCTATCGCTATTTCACGGGAATTCCGCTCTATCCCTTCGGATACGGCCTCAGTTACACCACCTTCTCCTATGGCGGACTTACCGGTCCCACCGTTGCGGTGCCTGCAGGCAGCCCGGTGGCCGTTGAAGTCACGGTGACCAATACCGGGCGCAGGCCAGGCGACGAAGTGGCTCAGCTCTATCTCGAATTCCCGGACGTTCCGGGCGCGCCGCTGCGGGCGTTGCGCGCGTTCCAGAGAGTCCACCTGGAAGCTGGAGCCTCGCAAAAGGTGCGCTTTGAGCTTCAGCCCCGCGACCTGAGCATGGTTACTGAAGCCGGCGAGCCCATCGTCGCAGAAGGACAGTATCTGGTCTCCGTGGGCGGCGGCCAGCCGCACTCCGATGTGCCGGTGCTGAACCGAACGTTCAACGTGAAGGGCAAGTTGACTTTGCCGGAATAACAACAATCTCGCAGTCCCGAAGAGGGCCGCTTCCACACTTGAGACCAGGATGGATTCGCTGATTCCTTTCCTGTAGGGCTCTTTCATCCCCTGCAACATGCCGGTTTATCCCGGCGCTCTCCGGATGGCCGACGGCCGGGAAGTACCATAGGTCAAGGAGCAGGGAGCCGTGACCGCGCGTCAACACAAGGTTCACACTCAACTCGGCCGACAGCGAAACCAGAGTAGCAGCACCCAGGAAGCACCATGCGAAGTGGCTTTTTCCTCAAGAAAGAGCCACCTCGCACACCCTTTGCCAGGGCACGTTAACTCTGGTTTCGCTCAAGCCGCAGTCCAGATCTTCGCCGCCAACGATCGCATGAACCAGGTTATTATCGAACATCTTGACCCTGCCGCCTGGAAGGCCAAACCACCAGCCAAACCGCCCGGCAAGGCCCGCACCATTGCGGCGATCTTCACGCACATGCACAATGTCCGCTGCAAGTGGGTCAGGCTTACGGCTCCGCACCTGAAGGTTCCACCTGAGCTCAACCGCGCGCACTGCACGCCGCAGCAGGCCCAAGCGGGATTGGCCGAGAGCGCCGCTCGCTGCGCGGAGATGCTCGCTGAAGCGCTCGGCGGTGGTGGAGGGCGCGTCGAGAAGTTTTTGAGAGACGGATGGGCTCGGCCTTGGCCGGTTGGCCCGGAGATGCTGTGCTACATGCTTTCTCACGAAGCCCACCATCGCGGGCAGGTGTGCATGCTCGCGCATCAGCTCGGATTCCCGTTGCCGATCAAGGTGGCGTCCGGGATCTGGAATTGGGAAAAGCTGTGGAAAGAGTGCGGGGCGTCTGGCGGCCCCGGCTGCGATTCTTGAGGAATCGCTCAAGGGCACAGGCCGCCCTGGGGATGGGCTGCGATGGTGAAGATATCGAGCCCCAGGCGTTGCGGTTGTTGTAGAAGCTCCGGGCGGCGGCAGCGGTCAGAAGCGGGCGCCCGATTTGTGGAAGTGGCCCTTCTCTTTGACCGAACGCGGTCTCCTGCGGCTTTTCCTGAAACCTGCTAATTCGCAGGAGCCGTCACAGGCGTCTGCATAACTTCTTTCATCTTCAGATACACGGCATTGCTCCAGCCAAAACCAATCTGGTTTGCCTTGTATCCGGTGCTTACGTGAACGTTGGAACTTCCGGAGACCACATTGAACTTTTCGCGGATGGTCCAGTCCTTGGCAAAGCCCACGTCGATGGTAGCGTCGAACGCGCGGGCTATGCGCCGGGCGTCCTCGCGAAAGCCCATGGCCTCGAGGCCGGCGACTGCGATCCAATTCGTCGGCGCCCATCCGAACGGTTCATCCCATTGCATTCCGGAGTTGAAATTGCTCATCGACAGCCCGCCGGGCCGCTCGAAGAGATTGAGTTTGTCCACCATCTGTCCGGCTTCCTCGCGCGTTGCCACCCCCGCCCACAAAGGATACAGCGACGAGATATACGCATAACTCGACGCCTTGGCGTGAACAAAGTCATAGTCCGCAAACACGCCTTCCTTGGGTCGCCAAAGATAGCGCTGGATGGCGGCGTCCAGCGTCTTGGCGCCCCGTTCCCAGCGGAGGGCGTCCTGAGGCTTGGCCAGCAGGTGTGCAAAGTGGGCCAGATCCCGCTCATAGCGGTAGAGCAGGCTGTTCAGGCACGCCGGCGCGTAGTGGTGCGTAGCTCCGTCGAAGGGGCCAAAGCGGAAACTGGGATCGAAGCCCGACTCGCGCATGGCACGGTCGCCCTGGTAGAAATCCCGGCTCAGCCGGTAGCCTTCAGCCCACGCCCTCTCGCACACCACGCTTGCATGCACGTCGCAACTTGTCTGCTTCAGCCGCGCTGCCTCCGCCGCATCCGGGTGCTCGGATCCTTTCACCAGAAAGCCTTCGCCGCTCTCCCTGGGATGCGCCGCCAGCCAGCGAATCACGTCGGGATAGTACGTGCTGTCGTCGGCCATCTCGGGCACCGGCCCGCTGGCAAAGTCAAAGAAGCGCGTCAGGCCCGTTGTCCCAGCCCGGTGCTCCGGCCGCATCCAGGTGGAGTAGTCCTTCTCCGCCAGCGTGTAGGCGCTCTCCAGCCACTGCCGCGCCTCGGTCCGCCCAGCCGGAGTAGGCGGGAAGCTGGCGGGATTCTCATAGACTGCCCGGATCATCGAGGTAAGAAACGGAGGTTGCGAGCGCGTCAGGTAGTAGGTGCGGTTGGCGTTGAGGACTGCCCCATAGTGCTCGATCTCAAACAGGAAGTTATCCACCATGCCCTTGGCCAATGCCTCCCGATGGTCGGCTTCCAGTCCCAGAACAATGAAGTAACTGTCCCACCCATACATTTCGTTGAAGCGTCCGCCGGGAACCACATAGGGGTTGGGCAGATAGAGAAGCCCGGCCGCGCGCAGTTCCTCGGGACGCAGGTCTCCCAGCTTCTCAATGCGCCGGGGAAGCGCCACGACCTTGACGTGGCATTTCTCCTCCACTGCCTTCAGTTCCGCCGGTACCGTCATCTCAGCGGGTACATATAGCACCGGGTTGGCGGTGATCTTGATGTCCACCAGCGAGTGGCAGTCGGTCATCGACCGCGTGAGGGTGTCCCAGGCGCCGTGAATGTAACTGAGCGTGGCCTCTGGATTGGGTACTGGGTTGGGCGCTGCGCCAACGTCCGGCGCTTGAGCGTTTGAATTTGCGATTGCGGCTGCTGCAAGGAAAAACAAGTGAAACAGTTTCATACCAACTCCAACGTTTGCCGTTCTGGAATCCTCTGGAGTGTAACGCAGCGGGCACACTGTTTGCTCTCCGCCGGGAACCATTCGTTCCGCCCCGGTGTCTACACAAGCACAGTGGTTCCGATTGGGATGAACGGAGTGCCTGGGTCCCCAGCGACTGGTCATCGTCGCTGGGGCACAGTGCCTTGAGCCCCGCTCCCCGCGCCAGCTTAGTGCGCAGAGCGGCCAGCCCGCCTGCGCTTTGCAGAAGACCACTCCTCACCTCCCGGCCGGCGCGGCTGATTCGCTGCAACAAAGGGAGGCAAGCCATGTTTGAAGACTCCACCTTCGAATCCACAGGCAGAATCCGCACCCGCAGCCGCGGCTGGATGATCGCGGCCTTCATCTTCAACGGTTCCATCCTGCTGGCGTTGATCCTCATTCCGCTCATCTACCCTGAGGCGTTGCCGCGCCAAGTCATCGCCTTCCTCATGGAAGTGCCGCCGCCGCCAACGACTCCAGAGCCGCCGAAGCCTCAACCGGTTCACACCTCCTCCTTCCATCCCGAGATGGAGGCTGGCCGAATTTTTGCGCCGTCCGTGATCCCTCTGCACATCCTGCAGGTCGGCAAGCCGGAAACGTTGCCCAACGTGGATGTCGCAGGCTGGGGATCGGATGCCGGCGGTCCCGGCGGTCCCGGTCAGGTCTTTCCTGGCCAAACCGTCCTCCCCGTCGTCCGTCCGGAACCCAAGGCTCCGCTGCGTCTCCCGTCCACGGTGGTCGCTGCGCTGCTGTTGCAGAAGACCATTCCGGTATATCCATCCATTCCCAAGGCAGCCGGAATTCAAGGCACTGTGATCCTGGCAGCCACCATCTCCAAAGCCGGAACCATCGAGAATCTGCGCGTGGTCAGCGGTCCGGCGATGCTGCAACAGGCCGCGCTCGATGCCGTCAAGACCTGGCAATACCGGCCCTATCTGCTCAACGGCCAACCTGTTGAAGTGGAGACCACGATCAATGTCATCTTCACCCTGAGTCGCTAAGCCGTTTCGCGGAACAGGCGGGCGAGTCGGGGCTGGGGATTACCCGCCTGCAAGCTTCTCGCGGGTCAGCTCGTTCCATGCCGCAATGGCCTCCGGCATGGGCGGGCTGACCACGCCGGCCGTAACACCCTCAACCACGGCTTGCGGTTCCACGCTGCCCCGTGCATCGCGCAGGATACCCTTTACCCACCCCACCGCGGCCAGCCCCTCACGCCCGGTAAAGGTCTGCTCCATGTAGAACCACCGCTCGTCCCAGCACACCAGCCGGGAGCTGAGCCAGGAGGCCGAAAACAGCGGCAGGGACCGCCGGTAAGTGATCCACACCGCGCCCACCATCGGCTGCCAGCGCGAGCGGATGATGTGCTCCAGCAGCCCGGTGCGCGCCAACAGGTGGGTGCGCGCGTAGTCCATGATGCTCAGGTAGCGGGCGTTGTTCATGTGCATGTTGATGTCGATGTCGTTGGGCCAGACGCGCATGCGCAGACCGTCTTCGTCCAGTACGCCCAGCGGCGCAAGCGGCCGCAGATGCTGCCGGATGGCCAACGCCGGAATGCGGACAAAGCTGTTAAAGTGCGACAAACCGGGCTCCCTCGCCCACCAGGCTCTCTGGCTCCAGTGTAGAAGAGCGAGGGATTGCGGTTTGTGATCGCCGTCCCAGTCAGGCAGCGGCTCCCGCAGCCGCATTCTCTTGACTGGCGCTTTCCACGCCCCATCGGCGACAATCTCTCTTGCTATGGGAAAACTCAATCGCCGGGACTTTCTGATGACCGCCTCCGCCGCCACACTTGCCGCCGCATCGCCCTCGTTTGCCGCATCTCCCCATCAGCGGGTCTTCATCGGCTCCGGTACGCCGGACGGAATCCTGGCCTATGACTGGGACCCGGCCACCGCCGAGGTCTCCCCGGCCGGCGTAGCCGCCAAACTCGCCAACGTGGATTGGATCACCTTCTCGCCTGGCCGCGAATTTCTTTACGCCGCCTCTGAGGTCGATTCATTCAACGGCAAGCCGACCGGCGAAGTGGCCAGCTTTCGCGTCCAGAACGGCGAGTTGCATCCGCTTTCCGCCCGGAACTCAGCCAGCGACGGCACCTGCCACGTGGCCCTGGACCACACCGGCCACGTTCTGCTCTCCGCCGACTACGGCGGCGGCAGCGCGGCCAGCTTTCTCATCGATGCGGGCCAACTGAGGCCCGCCGTCTGGACGGAGCACTACACCGTCCACGGCCCCAACGCCGATCGCCAGCAAAGCGCCCACGCCCACTTCGCTTCCTACTCGCCCGACAACCGATTCGCCTACATCAACGACCTGGGCGGCGACGTGATCCACATCTACAATCTGAACACAGCCACCGCCTTGCTGACCCCCGTCGGAACTTACCATGCCAGACCCGGCGCCGGTCCACGCACGCTGCACTTTCACCCCAACGGCCACACCGCTTACTCCGTCAATGAGCTGGACTCGACCGTGGACGTCCTGGAGTGGAGCAAGGCCGACGGGAGCCTGACCTTCGTCAAGCGCATCGAACTGCTTCCCGAGGGTTATCACGGCCCCACCCGCGCCTGCGACACGGTCATCTCCAAAGATGGAAAGTCAGTCTACTTCGCCAATCGCGACAACGATTTTCTCTTTAGCTTCCGCGCTGACGCCAGGACCGGCGCTCTCGCGCCCATCGGCCGCTCCAGCTGCGGCGGAAAGACTCCGCGCAACTTTGTGCTCGACCCCACCGAGCGCTGGATGCTGGTAGCCAACCAGGACTCAAACAACGTGAGCGTCTTCGCCCGCGACCCCCAGACCGGCGTGCTGGCCGAACAGGGCAAGAGCTTTGCCGCCCCCGCGCCCATGTGCATTCTATTTGCGTAACAGCCGGATCAGTTCAACGGGCAGGCAGCCTGGCTCAGCTCTTCTGGTTCTGCCCAAAGAAGGCGAACACCAGCCCCGCAACAGCGCAGGCCAGCGGAACGATCAGCAGAAACCCTGTAGCTGTATTCAGCGAATGCGCCAGCCCCTGGGTCGCAGTTGACCACTGACAACTGACGCCGCGTCTATGCACCCATCAAGGCCGGGCTGGAAAGAGCGCTGCCGGTCAGGGTTGACGGGGCAGTCTCTCCGGCGGGCGCCGTTTCCACCGGCACGTGGGCCAGTTCCCAGGCCGAGCGGTCCTTGAGCAAACGCGAGACCAATGCAGTGTGCATGGCGTGGCCGGCGCGCTCGGCCACCACGTGGCCCTCGATGCGCCGCCCGGCCAGCGCCAGATCGCCGATCAGGTCCAGCACCTTGTGCCGCACATACTCGTCGGCAAAGCGCAGCGGACCGTTTTCCGGCCCTCGCGCTCCCAGAATGATTGCGTTCTCCGCACTCGCGCCGCGGATCAACCCCATGTCCCGGAGCCGCTGCTCGTCGGCTTTGTAACCAAACGTGCGGGCCGGGGCAATGGACTCGCCGTAAGTCTCCGCGGCCAGGTCCACGCTGGCGCTCTGCTGGCCGATGGGCGCCGGAAAGTCGATGGCGTACTGGATGCTGTAGCCCTTGCCCGGATAGACGCCGATAAACTTGTTGCCCTCGCGGACCTCCACGGGGTGCAGCACGCGGATGGTTTCCCGCCGCCGCCGTTGGGTGCGGATGCCCACGCTCAAAAAGGCCTGCACGTAGGGCAACGCGCTGCCGTCCAGAATGGGCAGCTCCAGGTTGTCCAGCTCGATGATCACGTTGTCAACGCCCATCCCGATCAGCGCGGAGAGCACGTGTTCGGTCGTCGAGATCAGCACGCCCTGGCGCATCAAGCTGGTCGCGTAGCTCACCTTGGCTACGTTGCGCCCATTGGCCGCAATCTCGAAGTTGTCCAGGTCCGTGCGCCGGAAGACGATGCCTGACCCTGCCGGCGCAGGCAAAAGCCGCATCGCAACCGGTGCGCCGGAATGGAGTCCCACCCCCTCAAATGCGATGGGCGCCGCAATTGTCTGTTCCAGGTGGGCCGGACTAGCCAAAACTAGCTCTCCAACTGCGCAAATGTGAGCGCAATCGTTAGATTAGACGCGAAATGCCTGATCCGTCCTGTGGCATTTTAGCCACACTCTGCGCCTCATAGACTAATTCCCTGCTTTGCAATCAGGATGCCAATCGAGCGCCGGCACGCGCCTTAACCGTCGTAGAATCAAGGAATCCTCGGTCTCGCCGCTCGAAGGACTCCCTGAAAGGCACACGGATGCCCACCACTCCCGAACTCCCCATTCCCATGCGCGCCCTGCTGGCTGGGGCCCGCCGCAATCAACCCGCCTTGCTTGATCTGCTCCGCCAACTGGTGCAGGCCGAGTCGCCCTCCGACGACAAAGCCGCCGTCGATGCCTGCGTCGCCTTGGCCGCGGCGCATGCCAGGGCCTTGGGAGGACGCGTGAAGCTGCACCGCCAGCGCGCCTTTGGAGACATCTTCGAGGCGCGTTTCGGCCCCCGGACAAAATCAGCCTCTGCGAAACCGATCCTCCTCCTCGGTCACCTGGATACGGTCTGGCCGCTGGGCACGCTCAAGTCCATGCCATGCCGCCTGGGCGAGGGTCGCCTGTGGGGTCCCGGCGCCCTGGATATGAAAGCCGGCGTCGCCATGGCCTTCACCGCCCTCGAGATGCTCACCGAGGCCGCACTCCTCAATCGGGAGATCGTGCTGCTCTTGAACAGCGACGAGGAGGTGGGCAGCCCCGTTTCGCGGCCCATCACCGAGCGGCTTGCCGTCGAATCCGCCGCCGTCTACGTGCTGGAGCCGGCCCAGGGCCTGGCCTGCAAGACCGCCCGCAAGGGAACCGGAAACTGGCGCATCGACGTGCAGGGAGTGGCAGCCCACGCCGGCGTGGACTTCGAAAAAGGGTCGAGCGCCATCCGCGAGTTGGCCCGCATCGTGGAGACAGTAAGCGGCTGGACCGATCTCAAGAGCGGCCTGACGGTGAGTGTGGGCCTTGTCGGCGGCGGCTCCAGGAACAACGTCATTCCCGCCGAGGCCTGGGCCGAGGTCGATGTTCGCATCGCCCGCAAGGCCGATGGTCCGCGCATAGAGCGCAAGTTTGCTGCGCTCAAGCCGGTGGACAAGCGCTGCACGCTGGCCGTCACGGGAGGCATCAACCGCCCGCCCATGGCGCGCACCCGCTCGACAGTTCAGCTCTACCGCCAGGCCAGGGCCCTCGCCGCCGAACTCGGTTTCACGCTGGAAGAAGCCGCCACCGGTGGCGCCTCAGACGGCAACTTCACCTCCGCGCTCGGCATTCCCACCCTCGACGGCATGGGCGCCGTCGGCGAGGGCGCGCACGCCCGCCACGAATCCATCATGGTGGAATATCTGGCGCCAAGGACGGCGCTGCTGGCGGCTCTGCTTGCGACGTGATGCGGAACGGGTGAGCCTGATACACTCCCGTCAAGAACCTATGGAGCTTCAATACTCAATGAAACACACCATTCTGATTCTGTTCCTGGCGGCAAGCGCCACTGCCGCAAGCGCCCAAACCCCTGCCAAGCCGGCTGCCCCCGCGGCCACGGCGCACCATCCGGCTGCCGCATCGGCCGGCGTCAAGCTGCCTCCCGGAGTGCCCGTGGTGAAAGGCATCGTCAAGACAGCCTTTTCCCTGCGCTACGAGGACTTCAAAATCGGCGCCGGCGCCGAGGCCGAGCCCAACAAGATGTACAAGGTTCATTACACTGGCTGGCTGGCCGCTGACGGGCACAAGTTCGACTCCTCCTACGACCACCCCGGACAGCCACTCAAAGACAAGGACGGCAAGCCGGTGCTCGGCGACGACGGCAAGCCCAAGCAGGGCGATCCGCAGCCCATGTCCTTTCCCCAGGGCATGGGCCGCCTGATTCCCGGCTTCGACCAGGGATTCACCGGCATGAAGATCGGCGGCAGGCGCCGCCTGTTCATCCCCTGGCAACTGGCCTATGGCGCCAAAGGCCGCCCCGGTCCCGACCCAACCCATCCGGGGATTCCTCCCAAGGCCGATCTGATCTTCGACGTCGAGCTGGTGGACGTGACCGATCTGCCGGCGGCGCAGAGTCACCCGCCGATGGGAATGCCCGGCGGACGGTCCATGCCGCCGAAGCCCGGAACTCCGGGAGGGCCGCCGACCCCGGCTCAGCCCGGTGCGCCTGCACCTGCGGCAGCACCGCCGGCGCCAGGCGCAGCGCCCACAGCGGCTGCTCCCGCAACGCCTGCGGCCCCAGCTGCTCCAAACGCTGCTCCGGCACCGGCAGCACCGCCGCAACCCGCGTCTCCGGCTTCTGCGCCAACTCCGGCTCCGCCGGCCCAACCGGCAGCCCCGAACGCTGCGCCGGCACCGCCGCCCGCATCATCAGCACCGGGCGCCCCGGCAGCCCCGGCGCCGCCCGCAACTCCGGGCCAGCCGCAACCGCAGTAGGGCTGGGTGCCCCATCCTTTTGGCGTTCTTTGCGAAAAGGGTGGGAGACCACGAACCTCAAACCGCAATTGTCCTCGAATCCCTCAGGCCACGTCGGCAGGCAACTCCGGCGTGGCCGCGATCAGTCGTCGCGTGTACTTCTCCTGAGGGTTGGCGCACAACGCCACGGCCTCGCCCGTCTCCACCAGCCGTCCCCGCTCCATCACCGCAATGCGTGTGCTCAGGTAGCGCACCAGCGGCATGGAATGCGAGATAAAAAGGTAGGTCAGCCCGTGCTCGCGCTGCAACCGCCGCAGCAGGTTCACAATCTGCGCTCCCACGCTCACATCCAGCGACGAAACGGGCTCATCCAGAATCAGCAGCTTCGGCCTGAGCGCCAGCGCGCGCGCAATGTTGATCCGCTGCCGCTGCCCGCCTGAAAACTCGTGCGGATGCCGTCCCAGCGCCGACTCATCCAGCCCCACTTCGCCCAGCAGTTCCACGGCCTTGGCTCGTAACGCGCTCCGGCCCCGCGCCATCCCCGCCTCGCGGCCATGAATCACCCACGGCTCGGTCACAATTTGCAGCACGTTCATGCGTGGATTCAGCGCCGCGTAGGGGTCCTGAAACACCGGCTGCATCTGCCGCCGCAGCCGCCGCAACTCCGCCCGCGAGGCCCGCGCCACGTCGATGCCCTCCACGCGCACCGTCCCGCGGCTCGGCTCCGCCAGCCCCAGAATCATCCGCGCCAACGTGGTCTTGCCCGACCCCGACTCGCCCACCAGCCCCAGCGTCTCTCCGGACCCGATCGTCAACGACACATCCTCGACGACGTGCTGCATCTCCGTCCGCAGCCCCGCCCGCCGGGGATAGCTCTTTGAGACCCCATCCACCTCAACCAGCGCCATGCCCAAATGGTACATGGCGCGCGGCCGGCGCTGCGCCGGGCAAACGCACCCTTCAGTCCAGCTTCGGATGCAGCTTGTGGAACTCCGTGGCCTGCTGGTACGCCCACGCAAACGCCGCCAGCTTCGCGTCCTGGTAATGGCCGGCCAGAAACGTCAGCGAAACCGGCGTCCCCGGCCCACCGATGTCGTCGTGGTCGCCGTCGTCGATCTTCGGAGGCTTCGGTGCGTCGGCGCCGCGCAGCCCGTTGGGCACAATCAGCGCCGGGTGCCCGGTCAGGTTGGTAGCCGTCAACTGCGTTTCGGTTGACGGCGTCACAATCACATCCACCTGCTCAAACAGCGCCGAAACCTGCCGGATGGCCAGCGTCCGCGCCCGGTTCGCCTGGATGTACTCGACCGCCGGGTAGAATCGCGCAATGCGGAAGGCATTTGGCCAGTCCTCCACGCCCTGCTCGGTGAGCAGCGCATCGCGGCCCGACCTCGTCAGGTCGTCGAACGCCGCCGCGGCCTCGGCGGTCAACAGGGGCACCATGGCGTCGTAAGGCAGTTTGGGAAGCTCTACAGGAATCAGCTTGACCCCCATCGCCCGCAGCTTATCCAGCGCGGCCAGCTCGTAGCGCCGGTCGTAATCGCGCCGCGCGCGCCACTGCGTCATCTCCTCATTGCTCTTTTCGCGTTTGGCTTTTTCTTCGGCAGTCTCGTTGGGCGCTGGCTCATGGAGCTTGAGCGGCTCGGGCGGGTCAAACTCGCTCTTCAGGTAGCCGATGCGCAGCTTCTTCCAGTCCGCTCCGGCATCCCAGCGAAAATCGGCCGGCGCAACCGACGCATCCTTGCCGTCCGGCCCATAAATCGCAGCCAGAACCAGCGCGCAATCCTGTGCCGAGCGCGTGATGGGCCCCAGCTTGTCCATCGTCCAGCTCAGCGCCATGGCGCCGGTGCGCGGCACCAGTCCGAAAGTTGGCCTGAGGCCGGTCACGCCGCAGCGGGTGCATGGAGACGAGATCGACCCCAGCGTCTCCGAGCCAATGGCAAAGGCCACGCACCCTGCCGCCACCGCGCTCGCCGAACCCGCCGAAGACCCGCTCGATCCCTGCTCAGTATTCCAAGGGTTCCGCGTCCGCCCTCCAAACCATTTGTCCCCCATGGCCAGCGCGCCGAGGGAAAATTTGGCCGCAAGCACGGCTCCCGCCGCATCCAGCCGCTCGACGACGGTCGCGTCCTCGTCGAACGACTGCTTCTCGAACCCGCCCGCGCCCCAGGTGGTGGGATCGCCCTTCACTGCCAGCAGATCCTTCGCCCCCCACGGAATCCCATGCAGCAGCCCGCGGCATTTTCCCGCGCCAATTTCCTTGTCCGCCTCCTTCGCTTGCCTGAGTGCTCTCTCTTCCGTCAAGGTAATCACGAAGTGCAGCTTAGGGTCATAGCGCTTCAGGCGTGCAATGTACATTTGCGTCAGGGAGAGCGATGTAATCTTACGAGCGGCTAGGAGCTCGCTCAGTTCTTTCACCGTGGAGAACGCGAGATCCTCGATTCGCGGGGGAGCAACGAGCACAGCGGCCCGATCCTCCCCGATTTCGCCAATACAGGCAAGAGAGCTATCTGGCAGATCGGTGAACCCTTTGACGAACTCGCAATCGGGAGCGGGCCCTTCGCTCTCTTTTGCTGCCGGCAGCGGATGAAACACAAACGCCGGCGGCACCGAGTTGGCCAGCTTCAGCGCCCGAATCGGCTCATACGACCCCCGCTGGTCGTTTAGCCCCTCCAGCATCATCTTCTTCTGTTCCGCGCTGAACGGCCCCACCCCCGCCAGCGCCGCCGCCTGGTCGATCATCTCTGACGTGATTTTCGGCAGTTCATTTGCCTTGGCTCCAGGCGCGGCTTCCTGCGCCTGCGCGGCCAGCGTATACAAAATGCCCGGCAGCAGCGCCGAAGTAATGCCTGCGCCGCTGCACGCGGCGAGGAATCCTCGCCGGTCAAGGTGCGTGAGTGCACTCATAGTTTTCTCCAGGAGAGTTAGTGAGTTTTTGGCGGAAACGCAACCCGCATCTCAGCGACTTCGATCCGGTTTACTCCGGCTTTCACGCTGGGATCGGCGGCGGCGATAGCCCGGGCCTCATCTTCGTTCGCAGCCTCGATAACCATCACGCCATAAACCCCTTTGGGATCCAGAACCGGTCCCGCGAAGAGACAGACGCCCTTTTCATACAGTCCCTTCAAGTAGACGAAGTGCTGCTCCATGATCTTCGCTTCCGCCTCGCTCAAGTCCTTGTCGAAGTGGGGCCGGGGTGGGATCAGGCGGATGAACCAGGTCATCTTCGCGGGCGTGGTGGAGGCCTGAGTGGATGAGGCGGACTGAGCCGCAACCGGCTGCGCCAGGGCACAGGCAATGCCGGCGGCCAGCAAAATGGTAGCAAGAGACAGAACATTCATGGTGGGGAGCATAGCATGAGGCACCGCTCCCCGCGTATCGTTTCCGGCCTGCCGCCGAGCTTACTTCCCAGCATCCTCCACCTGCCGGTCCGCCCTTGCCGCCGCGTCCAGCCGAGGCTGCTTCTGCTTCTCCAGATCCATGCCCGGCGGCCGCGGGTTGCTGGCCATCAACCGCTTCACATAGTCGTCCAGGTGCTGGGCAAAGCCGGCATCGATCTCCTTGATCGCAGCCTGTGCCTTGGGCAGCGCTTCGTGGAAGTGTGCAATCTCCTCCACGCCGCGCTCCGGGTGGTAGCTCAGCCGGTCGCCCGTCTGCATGGCGTCGATCAGCACATCCGGTGGATCGCTCACGGGCCAGGTCTGGTTCATCGCGTCGTAAGCCCCGCGCAGCCGCGTCATGGCCCCGGCAAACCCATCCAGCTCGCCGCGCCGTGCCGTCAGCCCCGCGGCCCGCCGCACCCCCACCGTCACCTTGGCCGCCACGCTCCCACTCGGCACGGGAACCACCGTCGTCAACGTGTTGCCCTCGAAGCTCCACCCTCCCTTGCCCGTCACCCCGGCATGCTTCACCGCCACGCCGTTCACCGTCACCGTCGCGGGCGCCCAGTCGGCAGGCAACCGCACCTCAAAGCCCCGCGTCTTCAGCATTCCCGGATAACTGCCCTCTGCCGGCCCAATCTCCACCCGCAAGGTGTCGGCGGTTTGGGTGGCTTTGATGGGCGTGCGCGCAAACACGCCGCGCTGGTACTCAACAGATACGCCTGAGTCCTCATAAACCGAGTAACTGGAGCTGGTACCCGGATTGAGCCGCCAAATGGTCACAATCAGCGGGTCCACCGGCTTCTCGCCCGTATACCGCATGGGCGGCTGCATGGGCACAATCGCCCCCGGGCGCAGGTAAACCGGCGTCTGGTCGATGGAGAAGCTGCGCTCGACCACGGCCGGCCCGGTCAGGTGCTTGCCCGTCGGCCATTCGATCCACTCGCCCGTGGGCAGCCACACCTTCTCCGTCGCCAGGCCGCTGGCCTTGTCGGCCGGAGCCGTCACCGGCGCTACCAGCATCTGGTCGCCAAACAGGTACTCGCCCTTGCTCTCGTATGCGGCAGGCTCTTCAGGCCAGTCGTAGTAAAGCGGCCGGAAGAAGGCCACGCCGGCGTCGTAGGTGCGCCGCCCCTCGGTGTAGAGATAAGGCTCGAGCGCGTAGCGAAGCTGGAAGGTCGACCGCAGGACCGACGAGTACGGCTCGGGATAGGCCCAGATGCGCCGCTCCGAATCAGGATTCTTGGTGGTGTGGGTGCGCAGAATCGGGCTGAAGGCGCCAAACTGCACCCAGCGCGTATAAAGCTCCGGCCCCACGGCGCCCGGCATGTGCCCGCCGATGTCGTGGCTCCAGTAGGCGTAGCCCACGTTGGCCGCCGTAGCCGTAAACCACGGCTGGAAGGCCAGCGAATCCCACACCGAAATGGTGTCGCCTGAAAATCCAATCTGGTAGCGGTGGTTGCCCAGTCCGCCCCAGCGATGGAACAGCAGCGGCCGTTTGCCCTCCCGCTGCTGGTCGGTAAAGTGCACGTAATTCAGCCACCAAGTGGGGTTTACGCCGGCCATCTTGGTGGTAGATTCCTGCTGCCAGTCCAGCCACCAGAAGTCGATGCCCTGCTTCTCCAGCGGATGGAGAACCAGATTCATGTAATTGGTAGCCCAGCGCTTGTCGGTAATGTCGAAGGGCACATATTTCTTCGTCGCCGGATCGATGCCCATGGCCCTGGCCATCGCCGGATAAGCCGCTTCCCAGGGCTCCACTCCCGACGCCGGATGCAGATTCAGCGTGGTCTTCAACCCCTCGGCGTGCAAACTGGCCAGAAAATCGCCCGGGTCAGGAAACAGCATCTTGTTCCACGTATAGCCGCCCCAGCCCAGATCATGGCCCGACTGATCCACCTCTCCCGCGGCCGTGAGCTGCTCCTTGCTAATGTGCCAGCCCATATCGATCACAAATACGTCCAGCGGCACGTCGTTCTCGTGGAAGCCGCGCACCAGCTCGTCCAGTTCCTGGTCGCTGTAGTCCCAGTAGCGCGACCACCACGCGCCGAAGGCAAACCGCGGCGGCAGCGGGATGCGTCCGGCCACCTTCACATAGTCGCCCAGCGCTTTCCGGTAGTCGTGCCCGTAGCCGAAGAAGTAGAGGTCCTGTCGCTCGCCGGCCGGCCGCTCGATGACCCACGGCCATGGGCTTTTTTCACCCTGAAGGAAGCGGAAGTCGGCGGAATCGAAGAGCGGACGGGTAGAGTCGTCCACCAGAGCCCAGCCGGAGCGTGAAACCAAACCCTCCCCAATCGGCTCCTGGGTCTTCGAGCCCAGCGCGCCGTCCAGGGTGCGCGTGGTCCCTTGCAGGTTTTCCGGGTCCGTCAGACCCGGATGCCACACCACCGCCTTGTCTTCCACGGTCATTTGAATGGAGAGGTTCTCGGCCGTAAACCGCCCATCCGGAGCGGATGGGCCAGCCGCGCCGGGCGAATACGTCAGCGTCAGCGCAGCGGTCTTGATGGTCATGACCTGATTCTGGCCGTCCATGGTCACCGTCTTTTCAAACTTCGGGACCGGCAGCCGGCGATTGAGAAAGACGAACGAAGCGTGGTCCTCGAACTTCCCGTCCGCCGCCCACTCCATGCGGATCAATTCAGGCGTCAGCACGGTAAACCGCGCCTTGCCCACTGTGACTATAGCCTTGGGATCGGCCACCGGATTGGCAACCTCCCCGGCCGGTTTCGCTTGCACTGCCGGCGGCGAAGATGCTGCCGCCACGGCCTGTTTAGCGGCTTGTCCAGCCGCCGGCGCCGGCGTCTGCGCCGTTAATCCAACACTGAGTCCGATTGCGAGCGAGATTACGGCAAGTCCTGCAAATGAAATACGCACAAGTTCCTCCTGTTTTTTGCTCCACCGGGAAGGGTAGCACTGCCGGGACGGGAGGTAGCAAGGGGAGAAAGGTGTCGTCCCGCAGTCACAAAAGGATCCGATTTCCGAAATTCGAAGATGCTGCCCCGCAGGTGGACAAAGGGAGTGAGAGAGTCCACCCGCAGGCCGACGAAAAAGGCTGAATTGCCGAATGGGAAAAAGTAGGCCTGCGGGCCGGCGGAAAAAGCGGAAAGTCCGCCTGGAAGCCGCCGGAGGAAAGCGGAATGTCCGGCTGCAACCGGACCAAAACCGCTAAAAACGAGTGTTTCTGGCACGTTTTTGGGGCGATTTTGCACACAATCAAGGTGCATAATGTCGGGGTTTAAGGCTATACCGGGTAACGATCCGGGGGAGGGAGGCGGGCAGCCGGCGGGAAGCGGCTTCGGGTTGCCGGCGTTCGGGGATTTCAGAGATCTCAAGGGCGAGGACCTGGGGTACCCATTCTTGTCGGGAAGAGGGAGATGTGGCCACTCGCCTGGATCTCGGGCGCAATTTGTGCTAGAAGAAAAGGCATTCGCGAACCGGGCGCCTGAAATCGGGCGACGCGGACATGACTGAGTGGCGATCGATCACCTTGACCGCAAACTGGCCGTACAGTTCGCGGATGGTTGGGTGGTCTGCGTTGCTGACGATCACATTGACGCCAATGCGCTTCAGCCGGGAGGCAACTTTGGCAAGTCGAACTTGATCGGCCCATGAGAAGATCTTGGCGTTGTACTTTACGAACCCATTGTTCCCGTGGGCAACCGTATAGGGCGGGTCGAAGAAGACCACGTCGCCCCGTCTTGCTTGACGCACGGCCTGCTCGAAATCGTCCGGACGAAGGTCGCGCCCCCTCAGGCTCTCGCTCGTTTGGCTAAGCCTTGCAAGGTCACAGGGGTTCAAATGAGTCTTCCCTCCGTAAGGGACATTGAATTCGCCCTGAAGGTTCTGTCTGTATATTCCGTTGAAGGAGAGGGTGCAAAGGTAAATCAGGCGCGCCGCTCTCCCGGCTAAGCTGCTTGGTGCGCAGCCCCGTATTCGGTAATAGTCTTCTTCTTTGTTCGGCATCCTCCGAAGATGTTGAACGACAGCGCCAAGGTTGTCGCGAACCTGCACGTAAGCGTTTATCAGCTCTGGGTTTGAGTCGCTCAGCAGCGCCGACTTTGGCCTCAATGAGAAAAACAGTGCCCCACCACCGAACTTGAGAGTACCGAGATCTGAAGGGATGCGTATCAAGCGGCCAATCGTGTTCCTTCGGTTCTGGACAGGTCCAGCCTTGATCGAATGAATTTCACCAGGGTTGTGGTTTCTGGGTCAGTTGCGA
>Ga0224557_1000556_pt1 | contig 40969 bp, 39 predicted proteins | sample 714S31014metaG_FD_180677 | JGI IMG/M metagenome (GOLD analysis project Ga0224557, IMG submission 180677) | Peat soil microbial communities from Stordalen Mire, Sweden - 717 S3 10-14 | ecosystem: Environmental > Terrestrial > Soil > Wetlands > Peat | place: Sweden: Norrbotten County, Stordalen...
ACCACGCCGTCGAATTCGATCCGCAGGGTTCGCAGCCGTGCCAGCGTTGCGGCCCTCTCGGCTTCGAGGAGCAGCCCCAGGCTCGGTGCGTCGCCGGCGGACGGTCCGGGGTGGGCGCGCGACGCGGGCACGGCCGTCATGTGTTCCCGATCGCCCGGGCGAGCTCCGCTCGGCCCATCTTGGAGCGGCCAGACAGGTTCTTGCGCTTGGCCTCGTCGTACAGCTCGGCGCGGGTCGGGCTCGACCCTTCGGTGCGCTCCCGTCTGGCCACCGCTGCGCCCTGCTTGCCGAGCGCAGTTCGTGTGGACGTGGGCAGGTTGGCCAGCGTGCGCTTCGACCGAGCGGCGCTCGCTGCCTTCTTTATGGTGCGCTTTGCTGCGTTGCGCTGGGAGGTGCTTTCCATGTCACCCAGCCCCTTCGTCATGGCCGTGTCCGGGTCGTGCCTCGAACTACGACAATTAGTGCCCGAGAACGAGATGGCGGAAACGGGGGTGGACCGGGCTGTCGTCAGGACAGGAACTGCTCCACGTCGCGCATGGCCGCCTCAAGGAGGCCGTCGGCGCGCGGGCCGGTCTCCTCGCGCACGCCGACGATGGGAGTGAGCGAGGCGTAGCCGGCGGCCACGAGCGAGGCATCGTCGTCGGGGTCCTCGTCCGCGATGTCGCCGAGCGACGGCACCGCCGCGCCGAGCCGGAGCCGGATCTCGCCCTGGCGAGAGCCGCTCTCGAATGGGCCCCCGCCCACGCGCCCGGTGGTCGCATCATCAGCGGGATGGGCAGGGTCCTGAGCGGCTTTGACGATGCCCGCCGTGCCGACCCTCGCACGACGGATGCCCTTCAGCTCCTTCAGCGGAACCGAGGGCAGATTGAGGTTGAGGACCGTGCCGGGAGGTGCCGCGGCCAGTGCGGGGATGAGTGCGACCGCGGTGGCCGAGGCCGTCTCCCATGGGGTGGGATCTGCGCCTGAGCGCATCGAGACGGCTAGGCCGCTCACACCGAGCTGCGCACCGGTCAGCACCGCACCAACGGTGCCCGAGTGCAGGACGGAGCGCCCGACGTTCACGCCCAGGTTGATGCCTGAGAAGATGAGGTCGGGTTTGGGGCCGAAGCCGCCGAGCGAACCGACGATGGTCGAGAGGGCGGGGGAGGCGTCGAGTCCGTAGACGGCGATGTTCTCGACGCCGTCGATGCGCACGGCCCGGTACCCGATCGACTCACGTTCATAGACCGTGCCCACCGCGGCCGAGGCGCCGCTCTGGTTGGCCAGGGGCGCGACCACCACGACCTCGCGAGTCTCGCCATCGGCCGCCGCCACCACCCATTCGTCGAGGGCTCGGACGAGAGCGGCAAGCCCGGGCGCGTGCACCCCGTCGTCGTTGGTTACCAAGATTCGCACGCAGGGTTACGATACCGCCGACCTCTATGCCCCACGAACCCGGTGCCAAATGACCTCGTCTGACCCCTCGCCGACCATCTCGCCCACCGGGGAGCAGTGGGCCATCGCCCACGGCCGCCAACAGGTGATCGTCACCGAGGTCGGAGCGACGCTCCGTTCGTACCGGGTCGGCGACGACGAGATGCTCGACGGATTCGGAGCGAACGAGTGGTCCGAGAGCGGAAGGGGACAGGTGCTCGCCCCGTGGCCGAACCGGCTCGGTGACGGGCGCTACGAGTTCGGCGGCATCGCTGCCCAGGCTCCCCTCAACGAGCCTGAGCTCGGCAACGCCATCCACGGGCTGGTCAGGTGGCTCCCGTGGCGCTGCGAGGTCCTGGCACAGAACGTCATGGTGGTGCGCTGCACCATCTGGCCCACCCCGGCGTACCCGTTCCTGGCGTCGCTCGGACTCGAGTACCGCCTCGGACGCGAGGGTCTCGCCGTCACCGCCACTGTGCGCAACGAAGGATCGGTGGCGCTGCCCTTCGGTCTCGGGTTCCACCCCTACCTGCGGGTCGGGACCGATCGGGTGGACACCGCCACCCTGCTCGTCCCCGCCCGCCAGCGCCTGGTCCTCGACGCCCGCTCGCTGCCGACCGGTGAGGCCCGTCCCGTCGGCGGCACGGAGTTCGACTTCTCGCAGGGCCGGGCGATCGGGCCCACCCAGCTCGACACGGCCTACACGGATCTCGAGCGCGACGGAGACGGAGTGGCCTGGGCTTCGATCGCCGACCCGAGCGGCGAGCGAGCCGTCGACCTCTGGGTGGACCAGCAGTTCCGCTACCTGATGGTCTACACCGGCGACACGATCGGAGCGGTCGACCGGCGCCGACAGGGGCTGGCCATCGAACCAATGACCTGCCCGCCTGACGCATTCCGCTCCGGGCGCGACCTCGTGGTGCTCGAGCCCGGACAGGAATGGACGGCCGCCTGGGGGATCCGACCGCGATGAGCTCGGGCTCTCTCGAAGGCCATGTCGCCCTCGTCACTGGGTCCTCGTCGGGCATCGGCGCTGCGGTTGCCCGGCAGTTCGCCGAGCGTGGCGCCTCGGTGCTGGTCAACTCCGCCCACTCGATCGGGGCCGGCCAGGCACTGGCGGCGTCGCTTCCCGACGCGCTCTACGTCCGGGCTGACATCACCGAGCACGACGGGCCGGCCCGCCTGGTGAGCGCCGCCTTGGAGCGGTGGGGGCGGATCGACACCCTCGTGAACAACGCCGGCGCTACGGAGGTCATCGCCCACGAGGACCTCGCTGCAGCCAGCCCCGACGTTTGGCGAGCGATCTTCGAGGTCAACGTCGTCGGCACTTGGTCGATGACCACGGCCGCGGTCGACGCTCTCCGTGCGGCGAATGGCTCGATCGTGATGGTCGGATCGATCGCCGGGCTGCGACCGACGGGGAGCTCGATCCCCTATGCGGCTTCCAAGGCAGCGGTGCACCATATGACGGTGCTCCTGGCGAAGGTCCTCGGTCCGGATGTCCGCGTCAACGCCGTCGCACCCGGTCTGATCGACACGCCGTGGACGGCCGACTGGTCGGAACTCCGGGCGGGGGTGAGCGCGCTGGCGCCACTCCGGCGGACCGGGCAACCCGACGATGTCGCCGAAGCCGTGCTCGACCTGGCCACGCTCGCCTACGTGACGGGCCAGGTCATCGCCGTCGACGGCGGCATTACGATCGTCGCGTAGCTCTCGCCTGGTTCTCTGCCGCCTTGGGCCCGCGGGGCGCGGTGACGACCCACCGGAGCCCCGTGCACAACGTCGTGGCCAAGGGCGTCACCACGAGCGAGTCGAGGAGGGGCGGGCTCGGCAAGCGGAGCTCGCGACGAGCCCAGCCGGGCAGGAGGCCGATCGCCGCTCCGACGATCACCGCGTAGACGGCACGGTCCTCCAGACGTTGGGCGACCCCACGCAGGAGGAAGTCGCGTGCAGTGAGTGCCTGGACGCCGGCGTAGAGCTCGGGGCGGATCCGGCGCAGATAGGCCTCCGCATCCGCCTCGCTCCGCGGTGCCCAGTTGGCACCCAACTCGGTGGCGACCGCCGACATCTCCTCGAAGTACTGGTCGCGATCTGCCTGGGTGAAGCGTCGTGGACCGTAGAGCTGCGACGCCCGCAGGAAGCTGTAGGCCTCGGTGACGTGGACCCAGGTCACGAGATCGGGGTCCGACGCCGAGTACGGACGCCCATCGGGGGCGATCCCGTGCACGCGCCGATGGACCCGCTTGACCGCGGCGATGGACCGCCGAGCCTCCTCCTTGCTGCGGAAGGTGGTCACGCCTACGAACATCGCGGTGCGCTGCAGGCGTCCCGTCGGGTCCTCCTTGTAGCGGGAGTGCTCGGCGACCCCCGCCATAACCAGGGGGTGCAGCGTCTGGAGGAGCAGCGCGCCGACGCCGCCGATGAGCATGGCCCCGAGGTCGGCGTGCACCTGTCGGGCGACACCGTCGGGGTCGAGGAAGGCGGCCTCGGGGTCGGTCACGGGCGGCGCGGGCTCACCGCGCAGGCCGATGGCGCGCCGCATGTCGTCGGCGATGTCGCGCCGGACGGGGCCGGCCAGCGGCCCGAGCAGCCGCCACGGTGCGAGCGCCAGCTGGGTGCCGAGCGCAGTCGCCCGCTGCAGCGTGGGTGTTAGCGCCATGGCCGCATCCACCTTGAGTCTAACGGTGCTCTCTTCGTATCCTGGCGGCGGCGCAGCGGCGCGCGGCGCTCCTGTGCCAGCATGCTCGTGATGGACTTCGTGGTGATCGGCGCCGGCGCTATCGGTGGCGTGGTGGGTGGCCGGCTCCAGCAGTCCGGCCACGCCGTGAGCTTCGTGGCGAGGGGCGACCACCTGCGCGCGCTGCAGAGGTCTGGCCTCCGTCTCGAGCTGCCCGACGCCACTTCCACCCTGGACGTGGAGGCGGTCGCCCGAGTGGAGGAGTTGTCGTGGGATGCGCCTCGGGCTGTGCTCCTGTCGGTCAAGTCCCAAGACACCGAAGGGCTGCTCGACGATCTGGTGCGCGTGGCGTCCCCCGACACGCCCGTGTTCTGCCTCCAGAACGGGGTCGAGAACGAGCGCAGGGTGCTCCGGCGCTTCGCGGGGACCTACGGGGTCTGCGTGATGTGCCCGGCGACCCACCTGCGACCGGGCGTGGTCCAGGCGCACAGCGCCCCGATTGCCGGCCTGTTCGATCTCGGCCGGTTCCCCGGCGGCGCCGACGAGACGGCGGCCCTGGTGGCGGGGGCGCTCGGCGACTCGGGCTTCGAGTCGCTCGTGTTCGGCGACATCATGCGGTGGAAGTACGCCAAGCTCCTCTCGAACCTCACCAACGCGGTCGAAGCGCTCTGCGGGCCGGCGGCCCGCGGCAGCGATCTCGCCAAGGCGGCCCGGCAGGAAGGCAGGGACGTGCTTGCGGGCTCGGGGGTCGCCTACGTCGACGACGCCGAGTACCGCGAGCGGCGCGGCGACAAGATCTCCATTGCGCCCACCGCCAGCGGACCCTGGTCCGGGGGCTCCTCGTGGCAGAGTGCCACTCGCGGCGCCGGGTCCATCGAGGCGGACTACCTGAACGGCGAGATCGTGCTCCTCGCTCGGTTGGGCGGCGTTCCTGCCCCGGTCAACGCATTCCTCCAGCACCGGGCCGGGTCGCTCGTCCGTGACGGCGCCGCAGCGGGCACATTCGATCCGGACAAGTTGCTGGACGAGGCGACTTCGGGCACCGTTTGAGATCGGGCGCCGAGGGAAGGCTGAGATCGGAAGGTGATCATGGCGAACCCGGAGACCGGCACAGAGTTCCAGCGGGCGGTTGACGAAGTCCTCGATCCCGTCTTGCGAGAGCACCGGCGACTGACCCGCTACCGCTCGCTGCTCGGCTGGGCGGCCCTCATGGGTGCCGTGACGGTCCTCTCCTACGTGGTCTTCGGCCAGGCGCCGTGGCCCGAGCTGCTGGGCTTCGGGGTGCTCGGGGCCTTCTGTGCGCGCAGCGACCGCCCCAAGGGGCCCGAGAGTGGGGCGCCGAACCGCACGCGGGCCCTCGGTCGGACCTGAGCTGGCGCTCAGTCGTGGTGGAGCGCAGCGCGGATCTCGCCGTCTGCGTCGTGTTCCCCGCCGGCGGGCGTGGCGATGGTGAGTGCGTGCAGGGTGCCGGTGAAGGGGAACGGCGGTGCGTACTCGTCGGTGACCGGGAAGCCGGCGTCGTGCCCGAGACGCAGGCTCGTCCCCCCGTGCTGGATGGCCAGGGGCAAGGTGCCCTCGAAGGGCACCGCCGCGAGGTCGGCGCCGTCGATACGCACCACGAACCGGCCTCCTTCACCCTCGAGCATGCAGGCGGCCTCGAGGACGTGGCGTCCCGCCGCCGAGAGGGCATCAGCTGGCGCGTGCACGACGAACACCTGGTCTGCGCGCGCGTAGGCGAAGAAGAGGGAGGATCCTTTCAGGAACAGCGCAAAACCGCCGTTCCAATCGCCCAGCGCGCACAGCACGCCTTCGTCGCCGGCGCCGGCGCCGACGGTGACGTCGGCCCTCAGGGTGAAGCCACCGAACAGCATGGGCAGCGACTCGTCGACGACAGGGCTCGCGTCAGGGAGGTACACGGCGGATGCCCCCGGATGGTAGGCAGGAGCGAGGAAGGCGCCCAGGCGTTGGACCAGCGTGTCGTCGATCGGCAGCACGTTGTTCGCCTCGGCCTGTTCGAGCCAGACCCCCGCGAGGTGCCCGACGACCTCGGGATGCTGACCGGCCACATCGTGCGACTCGGAGAAGTCGTCGGCCAGCCTGAACAGCTCCCAGCGGTCCTCGCCGAAGTCCCGGCTCCCGATCGCCAAATCCTCCTCGTCGAGCACGCCGGTCGAGATGTGGTTGGTTGTCGCCTTCCAGCCATCGTGGATGATCGAGCGGGAACCGAGCATCTCGAAGTACTGCGTCGAGCGGGGGTCGGGTGCGGCCGGGTCCGAGAAGGTGGCCCGGATGCTCGACCCGTCAATTCGCTGCTGTGTCACGCCGTCGACGACGGCGGGGAGCTCGATCCCGATGGCGTCGGCCAGCGTGGGCCACAGGTCGTTCACGTGCACCAGCTGCGAGCGGACGCCGCTGCGGGCATCGATGCCCGCTGGCCAGTGCACGACGAGGGGCGTCCTCGTCCCGCCGAGCCAGGTGTAGCGCTTCCAGAGCCGGTTGGGCGTGTTGCCCGCCCATGCCCACCCCCATGAGTAGTGGTTGTAGGTGCGGAAGCCGCCCCAGTCGTCGTAGACGGCGAGGTTGTCGGCCAGCGATTCGGGAATACGGGCGGTGAAGCGGTGCTCGTTCGCGCTGCCCTCGACGCCGCCCTCGGCGCTCGCACCGTTGTCCGAGAAGAGCAGCACGATGGTGTTGTCCAGATGGCCACCCTCGTCGAGCGCGGCGAGGAGACGCCCGATCTGTGCATCGGTGTGGGTGAGAAAGCCGGCGAACACCTCTTGCTGGCGGGCCATCATCCGCCGTTCGTCGTCGGACAGCGCATCCCACGCGCTGACCCATTGCGGCCGCTCGCTCAGCGTCGTCCCCGGAGGGACGACTCCCGATTCGAGCTGGCGGGAGAAGCAGCGTGCGCGCCAGGCATCCCAGCCATCGTCGAATGCTCCTCGGTAGGGTGCCACCCACTCGGGGGCGACGTGGTGGGGGGCGTGCATCGCCCCGAGCGCGAAGTACAAGAAGAACGGCTTGCCCGGGGCCGCGTGGTGATGGTCCTTCACATTGCGGATGGCGACATCGGCGAGGTCCTCGGTGAGGTGATAGCCATCTTCGGGCCGCCTCGGGGGGTCCACATAGTGGTTGTCGGCGACAAGGTTGGGCGACCAGTGGTTGGTGTCGCCCTGCAAGAAGCCGTAGTAGTGCTCGAAGCCGAGACCGAGCGGCCACGAGTCGAACGGTCCGGCAAAGGAGCGTTGCCATCTGGGCACGAGGTGCCACTTGCCGACTGCCATTGTGGCGTAGCCGTTGTCCCGCAGCACCCTCGGCATGGGCGCGGCCGACTTCGGGATGCGAGCGGTGTAGCCGGGATAGCCGAGCGGGATGTCTGCCAGGAACCCCATCCCGACCGCGTGATGGTTCCGCCCGGTGAGGAAGGCCGCACGAGTGGGGGAGCAGAGCGACGTCACATGGAAGCGGTTGTAGCGAAGGCCCCCTCGGGCCAGCGCGTCGATGTGGGGGGTCGCGATGTCGGATCCGAAGCAGCCGAGCTGGCCGAATCCGGTGTCGTCGAGGACGATGGCGACCACGTTCGGCGCCCCCGCGGGCGGTCTCGACTCGAGGGGTCGGTCGATGGGCGCATCGCGCACCGTCAGTCCGGCTGGCACATCGCTGCTCATGGTGGCTCCATCTGCTCGCTGGCATCGGGCATGGGATAACGCGACCCCCTGCAAGGGGCTCGGTGACGGGCTGAAGCTACCTCTCGGCCGTCCCTCGCGCAGCAGCGGTGGCCGGGGGAGAGGTAGGTTCGCCGCATGCCCCTCCCCGACGACATTGAACACGGACAACTCGATGGGCACCCCGACGACTCCGCTGAAGAATGGGGGAATCAGCGTGACGACCAGTGGTGGGAGGAGCAGACCCAAGCCGAGGAGTTTGACCTGATGCGGTCATCCCCATTTTGGATCCGGGCGATAGCTCTATTGATAGCGGCAGCCCTTCTTGCCGGAAGCGTTGGGACCTTCGCCGATCTACTTATTGGATCTTCGCGCTAAAAGACACCTCTGCCTGGCAGGGCAGACGAGGTCCGCTCCGGCCTTCACCCCTTCACCCCGGGCGGTCCGCCGGATCGGGCATCTCAAATTCCTCTCGAACTGAGTCTAGGATCTCCGGCCTTTCTAGTCCGGTGAGCCGGCCGACCCTTGCACCTAAAAAGGACGGCGTCCGACCGTATCGCATTCTGTGCTTTCCCCGGTGAACGCCGATAACTCCCATATTTCGATATTTGATGGCCATTTCCACATAAGAAAAAATTCCAACTGGAACCATGACGAGCGTATAGAAGAGAGAATAGAAGGGGTACACAAGAAGCGCCCAATCTCGCGTGCGCCAATTCACCATCAGCACGACTACAAAGTAGAGAAAGAGAACAGTTGCCAGCGTCCATGTTGGATGGGATACATAATACCAGCGCATAGGAAGAAGGATGATCACAATTACTCCTCCGTAAAGGTAAAGAAATGGATGCCTCCATGCCACCCGGAAATTGATAATCATCAGACGAAATTCTCCGCCTGCCCAGGCTGTTCTTTGTCGGGACCAACCACGCAACGTACTTGGTACGGTCGTAGGGACGATGAATGGGATGTGCCCAATTCGGTATTTCTTGAGATTCGCCAAGATACCGATCTCAACATCATTACCTTGAAAAAAGAGGCTATGATTCTCCATAAGATCTCGGTGAACTTCGCGCTTGCCTAAGTGGCACCCTCCCGAGATCATCCATGGCATTATTCTGCGAATTCGCATCGCCATTCGATACTCGTGACCCTGCAAACGCGCCAGAAGGGTGTCGCGGTTCGCCGCGGTCAAGATCACTGATGCCATATCGAGCTGCGCCTCTTTCAACGCGCCGACTAAGTAGTCAAGTGATACGTCGGTCACCGTGTCGGCATCAATGCAGACGACATATCGTGATGATATGGATTGATGAGCGTCGAGGACAATAGTGTCTCTGAGAGTCCCGCCTGTCGCTCGTTGACCGCGTCCGTCCCTTTCCCGTTCGGCTGGGCTCGGAAGCCGAGACGAAACGTGAACTCTAAATCCATGTTGGCGAGCTATGTGTTGAAGTGCCTCATAGAATGTGCCCGTCTCCATGTTGCTCGTAGTGAGCAAAACTCGTTCGCCATAACAATGAAGATAATCGACATTCTCTAGATAGCTAATATGCCCGTAGATTGGAACAATGATTGTGAAATCGGTGCACGGTTCCGTCGCCGATGTGACTGGATAGTAGTTAATGCTCGTGAAGTGGGAACGGAATTGCGTGAGGACATCGATAGAGACAATCAGTATTGGAATGAACAATAACGACGCAACTATATCGATGTTCACGGGCCTTGGTATCCCGAAACAAGCTGGTCTGGGTCTGTCCTTTCCATGAAGGTATTTAGCTCTCGCTCGTCTCGACGCAGTGCTCGCCAGGAAGGAGGCAGAATTGGGCGCTTCTCCGGGGCTAGACGACTTGGGTGGCGGATGGTCCCATCGTCGGGAAGAAGCTTGGACAGTTCTAGGAGCACTTTGAGGGAATCTCGGCCTTCAGACCGCCGGGCGATTTTGGAGATCTGCTCTGTCAGCTTCTTTGGAGGAGCTTGCTTTGCAGTCACCGCCCAAACACGACCGTTCTTTGTTGGGGAGGTGAGCTCGGCTCCATCAAACAACTGTTCATGGAGTTTCTCGCCCACCCGGAGGCCCGTGATGCGAATTTCCGGCAAGGGTATTCCGGCCAGGATGGCGTAACGCCGGACAAGCTCCACAATGCGAATTGGCTCGCCCATGTCGAGGACATAAGTCTCACCTTGGTCTGCCAGCAATGAGGCTTGGATAACGAGTCCCGCAGCTTCAGGAATGGTCATGAAGAATCGAGTGACATCTGGGTCGGTGATGGTCACAGGTTGATCGTTGGCTATCTGAAAGGTCAAGCTGTCCATGAAGGATCCTCGGCTACCCAATACGTTGCCGAAGCGCACAGAGGCAACCCTGGTGCCCCGCATGGCGTGCTCAGCAACGATCATCTCGGCGAGCCGCTTTGTCACTCCCAAGGCCGAGGTTGGGCGGGCGGCCTTGTCGGTCGAAATGTTGACGAACAAACCTGCGTCCGCCTCGATCGCGGCTGCAACGGCGTGCTTTGTCCCGAGGACGTTGGTCTTCAATCCCTCGATCGGGTAACGCTCGAGAAGTGGAAGGTGCTTGTGAGCGGCAGCGTGGTATACGACGTGTGGCCGAACCAACCGGAATATTCGCAGGAGGCCGAGACCGTCTCGTACGTCGGCGAGGATCATTCGTTCGTCGTCAAACAGACCGTGTCCGTGCAAATGGAGCGACAGCGAGTGAAGAGCCGACTCATCGTGATCAAGCGCGAAGACTTCCGCTGCCTGACAGTCCAGCAGCTGTCGAACGAGTTCGCTTCCTATCGAACCGCCCGCCCCGGTGACGAGGATTCGCTTGCCTGCGATGAAGGTCAGGACCGATGGGTCTATCGCCGGGATGGGCGGACGATTCAGAAGTTTCGCTGGCGAGACAGAGGCCGCCCCTTGGCTGACGGTTGTCATGATTGGCGCCATCCTTCCGACACGAATGGGAGTTTGATCAAAAACTTGTGGTGTCTTTTTACTTGAGCGAATGACATCGAAGTGGGATAGCCGGTTGTAACGGCATCAATCGCGGCTGCCAAAGGCCCATTGTCGAGTTGGCATATGCGTCGTCGGGCCTCTGGGGCAGTTCGGCTTTAGTGTGAACACTCGTGGCTCGAGAATTAGAGAAGAAAATGGCAGCGACTGCCGCCGCGCAGCTCGTTGAATCCGGAATGACAGTGGGGCTCGGGACCGGCTCGACGGTCGCCCACTTCCTCCCGGCCCTGGCGGCTCGGGAACTCGCGATCCGCTGCGTCGCCACATCTCTGGCCACCGAGCAGCAGGGGCGCCACCTCGGGCTCGACGTCGAGCCGTTCGATTCCATTGCTCGCCTCGACCTGACCGTCGACGGCGCCGACCAGATCGCCCCCGACGGCTGGCTCGTAAAGGGGGGCGGGGCTGCCCACACCCGTGAGAAGATCGTGGCGGCCGCCACGGAGCGATTCGTGGTGATCGCCGACTCGTCGAAGCCGGTTGCGGCGCTTCATGGGCCGATCCCGCTCGAGTTGCACGAGTTCGGACTCGCCTCGACGCTTCGGCTCCTCGGCGAGGTGACCTTGCGTGATGTGCCGAGGAGCCCTGACAACGGCGTGATTGCGGACTACCGGGGCGCGATCGGTGACCCGGGAGCGCTCGCTGCCTGGTTGGAAGAGGTCCCCGGGCTCGTCGCCCACGGCCTCTTTCCGCCGTCGCTCACCTCGGTCATCCTCATCGGGCGGGGGGACGCAGTCGAGCGGATCGACCGCTGATCGCGCGATCAGGACGTGACGGTCGTGGCCGGGAAACCTTGCCCGGCGAGGTCTGGACCGATCACGACCACGACGTCGAGGCCGGTGGTGGTCGGGACGGGGACCGTCGCAGAGAGAGGCTGGACGGCCGAAGCAGGGACCCCGAGCTCGCTCGCGACGAGCGCGGCGGCAGCCTGCTGCCCGGGGGCGTAGTAGACGGCCGTTGACGAGGCGGTCGCCGTGGCGTTGACCGGTGAGGACAGGGACCAGCCCTGTTGCTGCAGCTGCTGGGTGAAGTGCCCGGCCGCGTTGGCCTCTTGCGTGCCGTTCGCCACCAGCACTTTCACGCTCGAGTGCACGACCGTCGACGTCGTGGTGGAGAGGGAGACGTGCGAGGTCGTCGTCGTGGTCGTGCTCCCGCTCTTTAGATGGCCACTCAGGATTGCGCCGGCAAAGCCGGCGAGCACCAGCGCAGCGATGCAGGCGACGGCGATGCTGAACCGCCTCACCCCTCACTGCCCGACAGGCCCTTGGGACCACTCGCTCTTGCGCCCACCATCGCACCATTTAAACCGGCGCGGACTTGCGGTGCTCGGGAGAGCTTCGGCGTGCCCGAGAGCGACGCGCGCGACGAACCGATCGCCTAGCGCGTGCCCTTGGGCCGTCGCGCCGCACGGCGTGGTGCGCCGTTGACAACGACCTCATCGAGTTCGAGGCGGTGTCCAGCGTCGCAGCGAAGCTCGACATGGGCCGCTTCAGCGCAACCGGAGTGCGACAGTTCGATCGGCGCCCCCTCGGGCGCCAGCCAGCGGTCGCCCCACTGCATCAGGCCCACCAGAGCGACGAACAGGTCCCGACCCTTCTCGGTCAGCACGTACTCGTTGCGAGAGCGCTGCCCGGGCTCCTTGTAGGGGCGCTGCTCCAGCAGCCCTTCGCGCACGAGGTGCCGCAGCTGCGCGGCCACGACCGGCTCGCTCAGTGCAGAACGTCGGGCGAACTGGTCGAAGCGGTGGGCACCGTAGAAGGCCTCTCGCATCAAGAGCACCGCTGAGCGATTGCCGATCAACTGGATCGCCCGGTCGAGCGAACAACGCTCAGCCGTCCAGGTATCGCGGTCTTCGAGTGGTCCCGCCAATGTCACTGCACTCATGTGAGGCTCCCTCATACTGGCTTGCGTACTGTTAAGCCAGCTGCCATAGTAGCTGACTATGGACTCCCTAAGCCAGCTGGGGCCAAGTATGGCACCTGCGTCCGCAGCCGCGGGGGAGGTTGGGTTCGAGTCTGACGACCCGGCGAGCCCACACGCCAACGGGCGAGGGTCCTCGGCGGTTCTTGCGGTCCTGTCCGCCGCAGCCTTCATGGCGGCACTCGACCTTTTCATCGTGAATGTGGCCTTTGCCAGCATCGGGGAGGACTTCCACGGTGCATCGATCACCGATCTCAGCTGGATCCTGAACGGCTACGCAATCATCTACGCCGCCCTGTTGATCCCGCTCGGGAGGCTGGCCGACCGCTACGGCCGCAAAACCGGCTTCATGCTGGGGCTGGCGGTGTTCACGCTCTCGAGCCTCGGTTGCGCTCTGAGCCCCTCTCTCTGGCCCCTCGTCGGGTTCCGGGTCCTCCAGGCGGCGGGGGCAGCCGCACTGACGCCGACCAGCCTCGGCCTCCTGATCAATGCGTTCCCGCCGCAGGGTCGCTCGAGAGCCGTCCGCATCTGGGCCGCGGTGAGCGCGTTGGCGGCCGCCGCCGGGCCGGTCGTCGGGGGAGTGCTGGTCCAGCACTCGTGGCGGCTTGTCTTCTTGGTCAACATTCCGATCGGAGTCGTGGCCCTCGTCATCACCAAGCGCATCGTCCCCGACAGCCGGGACCACACGGTCACGCGCCTTCCCGACTTGGTCGGCTCATTCGTGTTGGCGGTGTCCATCGGCGCATTGGCGCTAGGGCTTGTCAAGGGCCCAGCATGGGGCTGGGCCGCACCCGCAACCGTGGGTGCCTTCGTGGTTGCCGCCGTCGGGACGGCGTGGTTCTGGTGGCGCTCCTTGCACCACCCGGCCCCGGTCGTCGAGCCGGCACTGCTTGCCGTGCGCTCGTTCGCCTGGTCCAACGCCGCCATCATCGCCTTCTCCGTGGCCTTTGCCGGCAATCTGCTCCTCGCCATCTTGTGGATGCAAGAGGTCTGGCACTTCACGCCGATGCAGACCGGGTTCGGTGTGGCGCCCGGCCCGCTCATGGTGCCGGCTTTCGCCATCCTTGGGGGCAAGTTCGCGAAGAGCGTCGGGGTCGGCCTCGTCACGGCGGCGGGGTGTGTGCTCTTCGCGGCGGGCATCGCACTCGTCCAGGCCTTCATCGGCCAAGCGCCCCACTACTTCACTGAGTTGCTCCCCGGCCAGATTGTCGGGGGCATCGGGGTCGGGCTCGCCCTTCCGACGATCCTCTCGTCGGCGACATCGGGCCTTCCGCCGGTTCGCGCTGCCACGGGCAGCGCCGTCATCAACATGAGCCGTCAGATCGGCAGCGTCATCGGGGTGAGCGTGTTGGTCGCGCTGCTCGGCGTCACTGTGAGCTACAGCGCCACCTATGAGGCCTTCGCTCACGCCCGCTATGCGTGCATCGCGGCAGCGCTGGTGGCCGCCCTGCTCGCACTCGGCATGACGCAGAAGAAGGAGAGCGTCGAAGAGCTCAGTGGCGTCGTCGTCGCCGATCTTGCGACATGATGCCGACTCGCTGCACTCCTTACGACCCGGACGTCACCAGTGATAGAAGCGGTGACTGCCGCCGCTCTCGTCCATGCCCAGGGAGGGCGAGAAGTATCGCCGCGAGGATCCAGAGCGCGTGAAGCGCGAAACCAAGCCCGGCAAAGACCACGACGAGTAGGGGTGTCAATAGAATCACCGCGACTGCCTCCTCAAGTCCTCCACGGCCCTTTGTCGGACCGGCGTTCTTGTGCCCAAGCATGGCGGCACAAAAACCACGAATGAGCGATGCACTGCGCCGGATTGCACCCCAGCAACCAGGTGGAGCGCCGGACGAAATGCTGACAATCTCTTGCAATGCCAGCTGCCGACATGCATACTCATCGTCACCGCCTAAATAGGTGGTGACGTGAAGACGGTATGCAACGACTCTCCGGGCCTTGATCGGTCCGTCAGGAGGGCTCATGTCGGGAGCTCGAGTCGGTGCCAGTCCTTTTCGTGAGTTCAACGCGAACCGACGGAGAGGTGCTGCCATGTTCTCCCCGCCGAGTCGCTGCTGGAGCGCCGGTCTCCGCTTCCCTGCTCGGACAAATACGCCGATGCTCTGGGCACCCAAGGCTCAGTGCGCTGGTCCCCGAATTGTCGCTTGTACCGCACCCCGGCGCGCTGCGCGTTCAGATGTCGCAGCTCCTGGCACCCTTCGAAAGAGGCGTACCGGCTTGGGGAACACACCGACAAGGATGTGCAACCTATACGGACCCCTAGCACACGGGAGTTCGATTGTATTGGATGGTCTCGTGACAAGAGGCCCATCTAGGTCACTCTCCCCCGTGCGAGCTCAATAGCCAGAGCACAAGAAGATGGCGGAAGAAATCGAGGGGCTCGATACCCCCGAAGAAGCGGGCCGGAAGACGGCACCTACACCCGGCCAGCCAGCCTGGTATTGGAGCCGGCCAAATGAGCCGAACACGGGCCCCTCCTCGGGGGAGGTCATCATTCAGCGGCAAACGTCGCCGCCGCCGGCCCCGCTTGCAGAAGTTCGCATGAGCGACCATCAGGCGCAGACAGCGACGTCGGGGGCGCGCTACGTGCGCACCTCGACGCAAAGCACGGTCACTCCGCGTCGAGGTGTCGCGCAATGGAGACGACCGGGGACAGAGACACGGCGCCAGCCCTCTGGGCCCCCCAACCCCTCCTTTGCCGTCCCCTCGGTCTTGCTGCGTCTGTCGGCCGTCGCCTTCGTGCTCGCAACTCTTTGGTATCTGCCCTGGATGGTGGTGTCCATCCGCCACGACGACGCATGGCTGACCATGCCGCTTCTCGGCGCGAACCTCTTGACCGCCGGGTCGATGTTGCTTGCCATCTTCAACAACTGGAGCCGACGGGCCCCTCGACCCAACCACGTCAGCGCCGAAACGAGGCCGTCGGTGGCGGTCCTCATCCCGACTTGCGGAGAGCCGCCGTCCATGGTCGCCCTCACGATCGAATCGGTGCTCGATCAGAACTGGCCGCAGGACCGACTTGTGATCATCGTCGGTGACGACGCGCACAGCGATGAGATGGCCGAAGCTGTCTATGACGTGGCCGAGCGGTTCCCGGCGTCGAGCATCATCTACCACGAGCCCCCGAGGCGCGGTGACGCACGCCGGCGAGGCGACGCCAAGGCGGGGAACCTCAATTCTTGCTATGAGCTGCTCAAGGCCGGTTACGACGTCGACTGGGTTGAGACCCGAGACGCCGACGACGCGGTCGGATCTCCGGACTTCCTCAACAACTGCCTTGGTCAGCTAACCGCCGATGACGACTTGGCCTTTGTCCAAACGATCAAGACCGCTCGGGTCTCCGGGGGAGACCCATTCGATAACAACTTCATCGCGTTCTACCGCGGCAACATGTTCGCCCGCCATGCAGCCAATGCCGTCTTCCCCTGCGGTTCGGGTCTGGTGTGGCGCCGGGAGGCATTGGATGACGTCGGGGGGTTCCCGGACTGGAACCTCGTTGAAGACCTGCAGTCCGGGGTTAATGCGCTGCGCCGTGGTTGGCGCGGGGCTTACATCCCGATAGTGGGTGTGGTCTCGCAACACGCACCCGAGGACATCCCGAACGTCTACAAACAGCGCGGGACCTGGGCGCTCGACACGATTCGCCTCTTGCTGTGGGGGAACTTTCGCGGTCTGGGCATCCGCCAGTACCTCCAGTTCTTGGAGCCGGGGCTCTACTATCTGCAGTGCTTCGGGACGATTGCCCTGATCTACGCCACGCTTGTCACGCTCTTCTTCCACATCCACCCACTGATCTCCAGCCAGGCCGAGTACTGGATACATCTCCTGCCGTTCGTGGCGGCGCTCGAGTTGCTTCTCGTCATGCTGGCCGGGGGAGGTTCGGCGCGTGCCGGCTGGCGGATGCGCGTCATGTTGATGGGCCTCTTCCCGGTCTTCACAAAGGCGTCGGTCCTGGCGCTCGTCTATGGGCCCAAGAGGAAGCCCACCTACAAGGTGACCCGCAAGGAGGACGAGTTCGCACTGTATTGGCGCGAGACCATGATCCAGTCAGGATGTGTGCTCGCCCTCGTGGCGAGCATCATTTACTCGTTCACGGAGAGCCCCAAGCACTTCACCATCGACGCTGGAGCCATCTACTGGGCGTTTTTCTTCTCACTCCTCCTGGCCGGATTCGTTCGCAAGTCATGGTTCGGCATCTCGTTGCTCCCAAGGAGGGGACAAACGGACAGAGGCGCAGCACATGACTCGGGCGGTGCAGGTCAGCGCCCGCGCGAATGGTCCGAGGAGTCGAGCTCTCCGATCGTCACCCCGTCGGGCCCGCAGCACCGGCGGCCCGGCCGAATCCTGGTGCTCTCCGCCCCGGGGAGGAGGGCGAAGCACCGGCGGCCCGGCGCCAGCCGGACTTCCTCCCGGTTCGGCACCCGCTCCCGGACGCTCGAGCCCGCCCCGCGGCTGGTCGCCCGCTCGACCTGGACTTCGCACTTCTCCTGACCCGCCCCATCCAGACGATCCTCCCGTCTGGATGGGGCGCCGGGTCCTTCCGCTGACGCTCGACGACGCTGCAGCGTGCGCACAGCGTGCTTCGCCCTGAACCTGGCGTCGGTGGCCTGCTCTGTGCGTGGGTCCGTGCACCGACATCGTTGGCCGGTCAGGAGCCCTGACGGGCAGCCCACGCCACCGTGTGAGTGCGGTGTGAGGTGGAGGTCAGCGCCGACGCGCAGAGTGGTCTGAGGAAACCAAGACCACACCTCGGAGGCTCGAGAGGTGGCCGACGACACGACTGGCCCACGGACACGGACGGAGTGCAGATCATGCCGGACTTCTATTACCTGATCAATGTCAGAAGTGGCCTCGCCCTGGACGTGGCGGCCGAAGGCGGACGGGGGGGTTCCCCGCTCATCCAGATGCCGATGAGCTGGGAGAACCTTCCTGAGACCCGCGAAGGCGACTCCAGCCGACTCTGGCGCTGCGCCGGCGGCAGCGAGAACATGAACAAGCGGGACTGGCTCGTCAACAAGGACGGCTTGGTGCTCGGCCACCGATCGGAGCTGATGTTGGGGCACGAGCGTGCCGAGCGCCTGTACGCCTTCGAGGACGGTGACGGAGCGCAGCCCAGCGATGTGGAGCAGCAGCGGTACCAGGTGTCTGAGTACTTCAACCGAGACGGCATCTTCGGGGCCTTCCTGATCTGGGACGAAATGGATTGCGTCCTCGGCGTCGAGGATGCTTCGTGCCAACCCGGGGCACGCATCGTCCAGTGCCCGATCGACTACGGCAGCGCCCAGCCCCACCAGAGTCAGGCGTGGTATCTCGTGCCTGAGTTCCCCGAGGCTGGCACTTCTTCGGGTTCATGCACTTTGCTGCCCTGGGAGCGCCAGCCCGCCCCGAGGCTGGCCATCTCCGCCGCATAGGGCAAGGCCATCGCCTGCGACCGGTGACCTTCGTCAGGGGCCGGCCCGACACGAGCGGGGATCGACCCGCATCGGTCTTGTGGCAGCAGCCGCCGCGGTGACGCGCCAGGCGCCGTTGGTTTGCCGTTGGAACCGGGGCGGACGTGGGCGTCGGGGCGACCCGACGGGCGTGCCTCGACTCCTCATCCCCCTTCGTCGCACCTTCTCCTTCTCTCGCTAGAAGTGGCACTCCAGAGCGCTTTGCAGCCGGTCCGCAGCGAGCGGCACTCCGATCTCTCGCACGAGCGGTGCGCTCACAGCTCGGAGGGTCGAGCCTTCCGGCGGGCGGGGTGACTGGCGAAATGCGGGACGCTTTGCGACAATTCGACCTCGAAGGCGTGCGCCTGCTCGCTCGAATCCGCCAATGCTTCTCCCCCCTACCGTGGCCGTTGCTCCGCTGCGACCCGTTCCCTCGGATGCGATCGGGAGCGAGGTCGTTCCCACTTGACGGCTCCAGCGGCGCAACCGGGCACGGCGGCAATGTGCAACCATGCGGTTGGAGATCCAAGTGCCAGTTAGACGACGCCAGTCGAGATCCGTGCGCCGCAGGAGGGCGGTGGTGCTTTTGTTCGCCTGCGTCGCGGCCGCGGCCGTCGGCTTTGTTCTCGCCCAAGGTGGCGGCAGTAGCCACTCCGCCGCCCTGGGCCCCACCGGCCACAGGGCTGGGACGACAACCGTCGTGTCCACAACGACGACGACCCCAACCACCACCACGACGGTCCCGCCGACGACAACAACCACGACGGGGCCCGGGTCATTGCCGCAGACCTCCGCGTTGCCGACGACGACGAGCCCAGTGTTCGCGGCCAACATGGCTGCGCTGTGGAGCGGCGTGTCGAGCGGGGTGGCGCAGAATGCGGTCCCCGGCTTCTTCCCCGAGCCGGCCTATCTGCAGCTGAAAGACATCTCCGGCGCGGCGAGTGACTACACGGAGCGATTGATCGCCGAGTACGAAGAGGACGTCGCTTCGGCCCATCAACTTCTCGGTCCCGATGCGGCGTCTGCGCAGTTGGTGGGAGTGGATGTCGACGCGGCCTATGCCCACTGGGTCGCGCCCGGGGCGTGCTACAACGGCGTCGGGTACTTCGAAGTGCCGAACTCCCGGGTGCTGTACATGGTCGACGGGCAGGAACGCTCCTTTGGGATCGCGTCGATGATCTCTTGGCGGGGGGAGTGGTACATCGTGCATCTCGGAGCGGTGCTGCGCCCGGGGGACGGCGGGACGGTCGACGATCCCCAATCAGGGCCCGGCGTTCCCTCGTACTCCTCGACCTGCTGAGCGGCTGACCCACCAGGCACGGCGCAACGGCTGGCGTTGTCGAGCCACCTACCGCCCGACGAGGGCGACGAAGCATGACGTCGTGCCTGTCACTCTTGCGCCGACCCCGGGTAGGAGGAGGCCCTGACGGCCGTCCGAGCACTTCCACCCGGCAACGGGCTCTCCTGACCTGGCTGCAGACCAGGTTTTTCCGGGCCGCGCGAGATATCGTTCCGGCGAACAGACAGAACGGGTGACCTGTGATTTTTGACTTGATTCTCATCGGATTGGTGATCACGCTCGAACCGATCCCGCTGACTGCTTTCATCTTGGTGCTGGCGTCCAAGGGAGGGGTGAGGAAGGGCGCTGGCTTCATCTTCGGCTGGCTGCTCTCTTTGGCGGTCGTCGTCGCCCTGACCATCTTGGTGACGGGCAACAAGCCACCCAAGCCGAGCACCGCTCCGTCGCTCGCTGCCATCGCAATCAAGATCGCGATCGGCGTGGCGTTGCTGCTCATCGCCTTGCGTCAATGGCGCAAGATGGGAAAGCCGAAGAAGCCGAAGAAGACGCCCAAGTGGCAAACGGGTATCGACAACATGTCGCCCTGGTACGCGATGGGACTTGCTCCGTTGACCCAGCCCTGGGGGCTCGTGGCGGCCGGCGTCGCAACCATCGTCGAAGCCAAGCTCTCGAGCTGGCAGGACTACATCGCTTTGTTCTTGTTCTGCATTGTGGCCACCGCCGTGTACCTGGCGCTCGAGATCTATGCAGCATTCCGGCCCGAGAAGACCCAATCGTTCCTCGCGACGGCCCGTGCGTGGATCGACTCCCATACGGACCAGGTCATCGTTGTGATCTCACTCGTGCTCGGATTCTGGCTGATCGGGAAGAGCATCTACACGCTCGTCAGCTGAGCTCTGAACCCCGTGATGAGGGATTTGACGTCTCCAACAGCCGCATAACGAACGATCCGAAGTTGGTGCGAGTTCGGTGGTACGAGGGGAGAAAAGAGCGTCTGCGCGTCGCTGACGCTCCGCCAACCCAGTTGAAATGGCGTTGACCATCGCTCAAGCCACCAGGCCGTCACGCATTCCTCCCGCGCTGACCCCGTGCGCCCCCCCACATCGCTCGTGAGACCCGGCTTGGACGAGGTGCAGACAGCCCGCGCTCGCGTTGGAGGGACGGTGGTCGGTCGTATTCCGACCCGCATGGGCGACGGCGAACTCGGTCAATGCTGGTGGACCATGACCAGTCCGTGGACCATTGACGAAGGCCGGGTACCCTCACCTTCGACCCGGGATACGACGCATAGAACGACGGCGTGCTCGACGAGGCCGCACCCTGCGTGCTGTTGGCCAGGGGCACCGCTCTTGCCGTCCGACGGGGGACATCCCTGGCCATGGCCCAGTCGCCGCCATTCTCCGTTCCGCCATCTGAAGCCGACAGGTCCGATGGCGTCGGCGACCGACGACATCTGAGGCGACCGATGACGCTCGCACCCCGCCGCGGCAGGCCGGCGGCGGGGTGCGGAGCCATCTTCGATCAGGCCGTCGTATTGGCCTGATCACCGCACCGGACTAGCCGGCGGTGCTGCTGCTCAGCACCGGGATGTTCGCGTTGATGAGCGCACCGACGGGTGATGCTCCACCTACGAAGGAGCCCGACGACAGTATTGGCGCGTTGGCGTTGATCAACGTGCCTGTGGTGGAACCCAAAGCCCCGAACCCTCCACCGCTACTCGAGGCGATGGGGGCGTTCACATTGATCAACGACCCGACCACCGAGCCGCCATCGGCGACTGTGCCAGACGACAGCACGGGTGCGTTGACGTTGACCAACGTGCCTGAGCCGGGGCCGGTCGCGCCGGTTGCCCCACCGCTACTCGAGGCAATGGGTGCGTTGACGTTGACCAAGGGGGGCGTCGACTGCGTCGTGCCGCTCGCTCCGGTCTCGATCGTCGACGTCACCGGCGCCATTGTGCCGGTACCACCAGTCTCGGTCGTGGCGGTCACCGGCGTCATCGTGGCGTTGGCGGCGCTGCCGACCTCGTCGGTTGGCACTGCCGCCGTCCGGGCCGCACCCGCGGCTGGCGACGCGTAGACCCCGCCTTGGCACGAATCACCCATGGCTGAGCTTGTTCCGGACATGATTCCGACTGTTGCCAGCGCCAGAATCGAGACACTTCCTGCGGCCATCATTGTGATGATGGCGCGCTTAATAGAATTATTCATTTGAGAGATCTCCCTCACGATTGGTCTTCACATTCTTCTGTTGATTGGTGGTGGCGAGTACGCCACAAAACACAACAGAGGTGCTTAGCCAGGTCGGGAGTACCGGAGATCGAGGAGAAGTCGCGGGGGGCGTCTGAAGAGGACCCCCACGCCGATGACGAAGAGCGTCGGTAGCGCCAAGCCGAGAGGGATGTGCGCCCCCAGCGGGCCGCCTCCCTGGGAAGCGGGCGTATCGCTTGCCACGGTGCTCCCGGCGATGGGGCCTGGCATGGGAGCTTGCGGCACAGGGAGTGGTGACGGGTTGGTCGGCGAGACGGATCCGATCGACAGTGCAAGTGGGAGTGGCCCGGCCGCCGATTCGTCGAGGATCGACGTGTGCAGCGTGCGCGGGGCACTGGCTGCGACGGGACCGACGGGCATTGACGTCGCTGACGGTGCTGGCGTGGCGAGACCAGGGAGAACTGTATCCGCCGTCAGCGTGCCCACCGCGAGCGGACTGGGCACACGCGGGGGTGTCCCGGCGGGGAGAAGGGAGGAGGCAACGGCCGGGAGCGCCCGTTTGACCGTCGCCACGGTGTCCGCCAGCGCCGGCGGGATCACCGCTGCACCAGCGTCGATGGCCGGTGCGGTGGTCGTGACGGTCGCGTTGGCCGCCGTGATCGCAGCTGTGAGCACCGGAGTCGCTGGTGCAACCGGCACGGTGGTGGCACCAGCGAAACGTTCTCCGGCCGCCGAGAGTGCCAGCGCGAGGATTACTCCGGCGACACATCCGGCGAGGACGAGGAGCGGCCGCCAGAGACGATGAAGGTTCAATTCGGGGCGAGCGGGTGCCAGGGCCGCGTCGGTCGCCAAAATGGATTGCGTCTGTCGCACTGCGATGAAGGCTAGTCCCACGTCGACCCTAAAAGTAAATAAACCGAAATCGCTATCTCGCAATAATAAAAATAAATGGATTATTTAGGCCGCAAGCACGGTTGCATCTAGTGAACGAATGGCGATGCAAGGTGAGGAGATCCCGAGTTCGAGGCCACGGGTCGGGCATCGGGAAGCGTCGCGACGTCGTGCAGTTCTTGGGCGACGGGGAAGGTTTCCTCCCGGCGGCGATCGGCCTTCCCGATCCAAGATGGCCCTGGCGCGTGGGCGGGTAGGAGCTACAGCTCGAAGGGTCGCGGGCTCGACCGGGCCAACTCGATCGGCTCCCTCCGCACAACGGGCGGAAAGGCCTCTGGGCGCCGTGAAAGGGTTCGCGTCGTAGTTGCCGATTCCCCCGGCCACGGGTCGCGGGCGGCTTTTGGTTGAACGTCACGGGCAGCGTCCCCCGGCCTGTCCGGGCGACTGGCCAAGAGGTCTTCCCTCCGAGACGCCCCTTGGCATCGAGTTGAGTGGACGGAGCTTGCAACGCATCGCCTTCGGGAATGCCATTGCACGACGGTTCCGGAGCTGTGAAGGTCACAGACGCGACGAGGACACCGGTACCAAACCCGAACAGATCGTTAATGCGCCGCGAAACTCTGATCATCGCTCGTGGATCCGTTCTGCGGCCAGGATCGGGATTGCCGAGCGTTGAATCAATTACCTCATCTTGGCGAATCAGCCCCGCCGGTCCTGACGGCGTTGCCTGCGGCGGCGGTGCCGGCGCAGCACACCCAGCCCGAACCACACCAGCGCGCCCACAACCGCTATGACGAGGGTGAAAACCCAGAGCGGCCAAGTGAAGTTCCAGACCAAGAAGTGGAGGGTGACTTTCTCACGGTTCTGGACCATGAAGATGACCAGCAGCGCGACTCCGACGAGCGAGGCGATCGCCCCGCCACCAAGTCGTCCGCGGTCCTTGCTACTGCCACTGGGATTTTGCTCAACCATGACGACTCCCTCTGCCGACAGGCTGCCATCAGCGGACGTTCGGTGCGGCGCCACCTCGGTCCAGTTCCCACGTTCTCACATCCCGGGCCGGCCGTGCGCTCATCACGCCATACAGGTTTCGTGAGTCGCTTCCCGGTGGTCGCAACGTGGCTTGGGGCAGCCGCTAATAAGGCTGGTCCCCGAAACTGTCAAGCCCCGGAACGGGGTCTAGGTCACCTGGTGCGCCCCCTGGGATTCGAACCCAGAACCTGCGGATTAAGAGTCCGTTGCTCTGCCATTGAGCTAGAGGCGCGCGCCCACGAGTGTAGGCGATCGATCTGAGGGCACCGCAGTGCGGAGTCGAATCAGAGCTGGAGTGACTTCACCTCGAGGAACTCCTCGAAGCCGAACTTGCCGCGCTCGCGGCCGATGCCCGACTGCTTGTAGCCGCCGAAGGGTGCAGACGGGTTGAAGGCGCCGCCGTTGACGTCTACCTGCCCCGTGCGCAGCTTTCGCGCCACCTCGATGGCGTGCTCCTTGTCGCCGCCCCACACGCCACCGGCCAGGCCGTAGATCGAGTCATTGGCGATCTCGACGGCCTCTTCCTCGGTGTCGTAGGGGAGGATCGAGAGAACGGGGCCGAAGATCTCCTCCTGGGCGATGATCATGTCCTTCGTCACCTCGGAGAAGACGGTCGGTTGGACGAAGAAGCCGTGGTCGAGGCCCTCGGGTGTCTCCGCGCCGCCGGCGATGAGCTTGGCGCCCTCGTCGATGCCCTTTTGGATGTAGGTGCGCACCCGGTCCCGCTGTATGGCGGAAACCAACGGGCCGATGCCCGTTGTCGCCTCGAACGGGTCGCCGGGGGCGAAGCCCGCGGCGGATGCGGCGGCGAGCTCCTCGACTTCGGCGAGGCGTGAGCGCGGCACGATCATCCTGGTGAACGCCGAGCAGGTCTGGCCGGAGTTGAGGTAGCAGGCGAATACCCCGGCGGGGATGGCGGCGGCGAGGTCGGCGTCCTCCAGGATGATGTTGGCCGACTTGCCGCCCAGCTCCAAGGAAACCTTCTTCACGTTCTCGGCTGCGACCTGCATGACCCGCTTGCCGGCCCTTGTCGACCCGGTGAAGGAGACGGCATCAACCAGCGGGTGCGCGGCGATGGCCTCGCCCACGACCGGGCCGATCCCCGTCACCAGGTTGAAGACGCCAGGTGGGAGGCCGACCTCGTCGATGACCTCGGCGAGGGCGAAGGCGTTAAGCGGTGCGACCTCGGAGGGCTTCAGCACGACCGTGCAGCCCGCAGCCAGGGCAGGCGCCACCTTGAGGGCGATCTGGTAGAGCGGGTAGTTCCACGGCGTGATGGCGCCGACCACGCCCACCGGTTCGCGCACCACGAGCGAGTTGCCGACTTCTTCCTCCCAGACGAAGTCGCTGATGTGCTGCGCCGCTTCGGCGAATGCGCCGATGGGCAGGCCCACCTGGATCATCCCCGACAGGGACATCGGCATGCCCACCTCGTGGGAGATGGTGGCCGCAATTTCGTCGGTGCGCGCCGCGAGGCCCTCGGAGATGCGGTTCAAGAACTTGGCGCGCTCGTCCCGGGCGGTGGCCGACCAGGCCGGGAATGCGGCGGCCGCCGCCTGCACGGCGCGGTCGACGTCGTCGGCGGTCCCCTCGGGGATGGTGGCGATGACCTCTTCGCTCGTCGAATCGACCACGTCGAGTGTGCCCGACCCGCTCGAGGCCACCCACTGGCCGTTGATGTAGACCTTGTCGCGAACGTCCATGTTTCCCCTCCCAGTGCGGCGCGGGCGGTGCCCGTCACTCCCAGGAGAGACCTTAGTGTTGCCGGGCGTTCACGGCACCGGCGATGCCTCAGCCCGCGGCGGCGCTGATCGAGCTGGCGGGGATCGCACCCGTCGGTGCGGTGAAGTTCAACGGCTCGTTCCAGTTCGAGTACGAGACCTGGCCGTGGGCCGTGCCCTTTGACTGGTGGCCGATGCCCACGAAGCGGATGGGCAGCGGCGTCGTCGCCTGGGTGAGGAACAGCGTGGCGGGGCCGACCTTCTTGCCCGTCGACAGGCTGCTGGTCAGCCCCACGAGGGCGGTCGCCTTCTGGCCACCGGTGCTGACGCTCGCCTGCTTGTAGGGGCCCTTGATCGAGATCTGGTCGACGGCCGACGACAAGGTCAGGGACTGGGCGATCGACGAGTAGCCCTGGCTGGAGGAGGTGACCGAGATCCACTTCCCGGCGTAGGTGGGGGCGAGCGAGGAGGGGAGTCCCAAGTAGGCGGTGAGACCGTAGGCGTCGCCCTTGAAGTAGACGGCGCTGCCGACGAGCAGGTTGGTCATGTGGCCGACGTTCTTGCCGTAGTGCAACACCACCTGCTGCTGGCCCTCGGTCGCCGACACGTCGCCGGTGATCACGATGGACCGGGTCGAGTACGTGCTGGTGGCGACGTAGTGGACGGTCTTTTGCGAGTTGGCTGCGGCGAGGGCGGCGGTGACCTGGCTCTGGGCACTCGAGGTGGCGGCGCCAGCCGGCAATGCACTGAGCGTCGTCAGGGCGCCGGCGCCGAGCGCGACCGCGACGAGGAGACTACGGGTGGAGGGCATCCCGCAAAGTTAGTCGCCACCGCTTCGCTTTCCTGGTCGGCGGCACCGCCCAGGCGGTACGTTCTGGTCATGTTGACGCGCAGACTCGGACGCACGGAGCACCAGTCCTCCCTCGCCGTGCTCGGAGGGGCGGCGTACTGGGGCTCGGAACCCGACGAGGTCGCCGCCTCGTTCGAGGGCGCCCTGGCGGCGGGCGTCAACCACCTTGACGTGGCTCCCCAGTACGGGAAAGCAGAGGTGCTGCTCGGACCGGTGCTCGGACCGGTACGTGACCAGATGTTCGTCGGGTGCAAGAGCCTCCGGCACAGCCGAGATGGCGTGCGCGCCCAGCTCGAGGAGTCGCTCACGAAGCTGCACTGCGACCACTTTGACCTCTACCAGCTCCACGCCGTGACCGACATCGACGAGCTCGATCGAAGGGCGGGGGCGGCCGAGGCGCTGCTCGAAGCTCGCGACGAGGGGCTCTGCCGCTGGATCGGGATCACCGGCCACGAGATGACCGTGCCGTCGTCGCACCTGGAGGCCCTCCGGCGCTACGACTTCGACACGGTCATGTTCCCGGTCAACCCTCGCCTGTGGGCCGATGCCGACTACCGGGCCGACGCCGAGGCGCTGCTCGCAGAGTGCGCCCGGCGCGATGTCGGCGTGATGGCCATCAAGGCAGCCGCTCGGCGCCCGTGGGGCGACGAGGAGCGCTTCGCCACGACCTGGTACGAGCCCTATGACCAGGTCGACGCCGTCGAGCGTGGTGTGCGGTTCGCCCTCTCCGTCGACGGTGTCGATGCCTTCTGCACCCCTGGCGACGTGGCGGTCCTGCGACTGGCGCTCGACGCGGCCGGCGGCTTCACCCCGATGGGCGCCGACGAGCTCGAAGCAGCGATGGTGGCGACGACGCCTGAGCCGCTGATCTTCCCGATGCCGCGCGCGTAACCGGTGCGGAACGACCATGAGGCGGCGGCCTTCGTCTACGGGACCTTGCGCTTCCCCGAGGTGCTCGTGGCGCTGCTCGCTCGGCGACCGGAGTTCGAGCCCGCCACCGTGGCCGACCACAGGGTGGTCGGTTTGCCGAGGGTGAACTACCCGGGGTTGGTCGAGGTGCGGGGGGAGGAGGCCTCGGGCTTCGTGGTGCGCGGGCTCTCGCCGCACGAGTGGTCCATCATCGACCTGTACGAGGACGAGTTCTACGAGCTGGCGACGGTCGAGGCCGCCACTGAGGCCGGCGAGGCCGTGCAGTGCTCGGTTTACCGCCTCCCGCCCTCGATGAGCTGGGACGGCGACTGGTCGCCCGAGGCCTTCGAAGCGGACGAGCTCGCCACGTTCGCCGCCTGGGTCAGCGTATGGCGGGCGACCGAGCCGACCCCGCCACTCACCTGATGGGGCGACGTCGCTAGGTGACGGGGGCGCCCGGCGCCCGTCCGGCCAGCAGGTCGGCCACGCCTTGGCACGCCAGTCGGCCGATGGCCTTCCTCGTCGCCAGCGTGGCACTCCCGACGTGCGGGAGAAGGGTGACGTGGCGGGCGGCGAGCAGGCCCGGATCGACGGCCGGCTCGTTCTCGTAGACATCGAGGCCGGCGCCGAAGATGCGGCCGGCTTCGAGCGCGTCAGCCAGGGCCGCCTCGTCCACGACCGGCCCGCGGGCGGTGTTGACTAGGATCGAGCTCGGCCTCATGGCGGCGAGCTGTGCTGGACCGATCAGGTGGCGCGTCGATGTGTCGAGTGGCACGTGCAGACTCACGATGTCGGCGAGCGCCAGCAGGTCCTCGAGCACGCCCACGTAACCCGCTTCGCCCGTGTCGCGGCGACTGTGGTGCAGGACCCGCATGCCGAAGCCCTCGGCCCGGCGCGCCACCTGGCGCGCGATGCGGCCGAAGCCGACGAGTCCGAGCGTGGCGCCGTGGACGTCGACGCCGAGATGTCCGGCGAGCGTGGGCCCCGTCCACGCACCGGCGCGCAGGTCGGCCTCGGAATCCGACGTGCGCCGGGCGGCGGCCAGGATCAAGAAGAACGCCAGATCCGCGGTGGACTCGTCGAGAACGCCCGGGGTGTTGCACACCGCGACGCCGAGCCGCTTGGCTGCGGCGACGTCGATGTGGTCGAAGCCCACCGACGCGGTGCCGACGACCTTCAGGCGTTCTCTGGCTCCGGCCTCGAGCACGGCCGCAGTGATGCGGTCGGTCAGGGTGCAGACCACGCCGTCGACGCGACGCACCGCGTCGAGCAGCTCGTCCTCGCTCATCGGGCCGGACTGGCCCGGTTGGATTAGTTCATGTCCGTCGGTCTCGAGTGGCTCGAGAGAGCCCTCGAGCAGGCGCTGGGTGATCAGCACGGTCGCCATCTCCAAACCATAGGGGGCCTGGTCATACGGCATGCCTAGGCTGCGGCTGTGGTGGAACCCGACCCGCTGAACCACGACGCCCCGACCATCCCCCTCGGGGAGTTCCTGGCCCGCCTCGAGGTCGAAGCAGCCGGCGAGGACCGCTTCACCGTGGTGTGCCCGGGTTGGTGGGGCACAGAGCGCGTCTTCGGCGGCATGTTGCTCGCCCACGCCCTCTCGGCGGCGCTGCGGACGGTCGGTGACGAACTCTCGGCGCACTCGGTGCACCTCGCGTTCCTGCGGCCGGTCTTGCCAGGGGCGACCTGCGAGCTGTCGGTGCGGCGCACTCGAGACGGCCGGTCCTTCGCCACCCGGCAGGTCACGACCACGACGGGTGGAAAGGAGGCCGTGCTCGCCACCGTGTCGTTCCACCGCCCCGAGCCCGGCGATGAGTACCAGCTGGCACGGTCCCCCTCTGTCCCTGGCCCGATCGATCTGGCACGCGCCGACGAGCGGCTTGCCTTCGACATCCGAGACCTCGGAGCGAGCGAGCGCAGGGCCGACGGTTCCTATGAATCGACGCACCGCATGTGGATCCGGGTCGACGGTGAACTGGGTGCTGCAGTGGCCCTCCACCAGGTGCTGCTCAGCTACATCTCGGACATGACCAGCGCGTCGTTTCGACCCCACAGCCTCTGGAGCTGGGGTGCCCACAGCGATGCCAGCTTGGATCACGCGCTCTGGTTCCACCGGCCGCTACGCGCCGACCGCTGGATCTATGTCGACTTCTCCGCGCTCGTAAACGCCGGCGGACGGGCAACTGTGCGCGGTGTGTTCTACGACGAGGGGGGACAGCTCTGCGCCTCGATGGCCCAAGAGCTCCTCATCCGCCCGCTCGGCCAGCCTGACGAGCACCATCGCGTCTCGCACCCCGCTCTCTAGTACCGCCCACCTGCACTCGCGTCCACGAATCAAACGTTCGCTTGGGAAAAAGCCCAGGTAGATGGGGTAGAGAGCACCAGAGACGCGCAAGGGGACCGCTACAGTGTCCGTCGTTGCCCGGATGCAGCGGAGCGATGTGGGACCTTGCCCCCGTGCATCCACCGAGCCCACGAGGGAAGGGATTGCATGCTGGCAGTAGTACGACGGTGGCGGGGAAGAGCCGCGATCGGCTCGGCCCTCGCGGCCCTTGTCCTGGCCGGATGCTCGAACGCCGCCCCCCCGAGCGCCACCCCGCAGTCCGGGACCGCACCCGGGGTGACCTCGACGGCCATCGATGTCGGCGCGCTCGCGACCCTCTCGGGGCCGATCGCCGCGGACTTCGGCCCCATTGTCCCGGGGGTCGAGGCCTATTTCGACATGGTCAACGCCCACGGGGGCATCAACGGCCGCAAGCTCGTCATGGCCCACGCCCTCGATGACGGCGGTTCGCCGACGCAGAACGCCGACCTGGCGCGCACGTTGGTCCAGCAGGACCACGTCTTCGCAGTGGTCGGCGTGGCGACGGCCTTCTTCTCGGGCGCGCCGTACCTGGCGTCGAGCGGGACGCCCACCTTCGGATTCGCCACCGAGAACGACTGGACACCTGCGCCGAACCTCTTTGCCGCCTATGGCTCCATCGTGAGTTACACCTCGTCGCTCGGGCAGTTCGCGTTCTTGGCGCACCAGTTGCACACGACTTCGGTCGGCGTCCTCGCCTACAACGTCCCGCAGTCCGCAGAGGAGTGCCAGACCGCCGTCAACTCGTTCAACCGCTACGGCATCCACGTCGGCTACTCGGACCTCTCCATCCCCTACCTCGGCGACCTGAGCTCGGACGTGCTGCGCATGAAGCAGGCGGGCGTGGACCTGGTGGTCAGCTGCATGGATGTGAGCGGCAACCTCGGCTTGGCCCGGACCATGCAGCAGAACGGCCTCGGCAACACCCAGCAGCTCTGGTTCGACGGCTACGACCGAACGACCCTCGAGGCGAACGCCCCACTCATGCAGCACACCCATTTCTTGGTCCAACACGTGCCCTTCGAGGCGGCGTCCGCCTTCCCCGGCAAGTTCCCCGGCCTCCAGACCTACCTCGCGGCGATGAAGAAGTACGAGCCGAAGTACACGTACAACGAAGTCGCCATGGACGGCTGGCTCTCGGCCGCCCTGTTCGCCCAGGGCGTGAAGGCTGCCGGTTCCGACCTCACGCAGAAGAAGCTCGTCGACGACATCAACCACATCACGAACTTCACGGCGGGCCTCAGCACGCCAGTCAACTGGACCCTCGCCCACACGGTGGTGACGTCGCCCGAATGCGAGTCCTACGTGACCGTCGTGGGTTCCAAATTCCAGCTGGCATTCAACCACGGCACCAACATCTGGACCTGCTTCCCGACGACGGACCCCGACCCGACCAAGCCGGTGCAGCCGCCACCGGGCTCGCCGCTCGGCTGAGATCGTGGGCCAGTTCCTCAGCTACGCGATCCCGGGCATCCCCTATGGCTGCACGTTCGCCATCGTTGCGGTGGGCCTCGTCCTCACCTACCAGGCGACCGGCGTCTTCAACTTCGCCTTCGGCGCACAGGCCTATGTCTCGGCCTACGTCTACGCCCTCCTCACCGAGCACGGGATGAACCGCTTCGGCGCCTTCGCCGTCTCGGTACTGCTGCTCGCCCCCCTCCTCGGGCTCCTCTTCGACCGGTTGTTGTTCTCGCGCATCGCCCGAGCGAACGTCACCGCCAAGATCGTCTCGGCACTCGGGCTGTTCGTCGGCCTACCATCCCTGCTGGCCGTCGTCTTTGGCAGCGCCACCCGCTACGCACCGCCGAGCGTGCTCTTCAACCCGGCGACGGTGTACTTCCACGTGGGGTCAACCCCGATCAACGGCATCGAGCTGGCCACCGTGATCGTGACCGTCGTGGTGGTGGTCGCACTCATGGTGCTGCTGCGCTACACCGCCTACGGCCTCAAGATGCGTGCCGCCGTCGAGAGCGGGCGCCTCCTCGAGCTCGACGGGGTCAACGCCTCGGCCGTGGTGTCGAGTGCGTGGATGATCTCGAGCCTGCTGGCCGGCCTGGCCGGCGTGCTGCTCGCGCCCCAGTACCCGACCGTCTCGTCGAACACCTACGCCGTGTTGCTGGTCGCCGCCATCGCCGCCGCCGCACTCGGGGCGCTGCGCTCGATCCCCCTCGCCCTCGTCGGCGGCATCGCGCTCGGCGTCGTCGAGGGCCTGGCGTCGGGCTACTTCGCTCCGGGATCCATCTTGCACACGGGCCTCCTGCCGGCCATCCCCTTCCTCGCCCTTGTGTTCTTGTTGCTCTTCCTCCCCGGCATGCGCTCTCTCGACGAGCCGAACGACCCGCTGTCGTCGGTGGACCCGCCAATCCCTCCTTCGATCACCACCACCCGGTCGCGCGACATCGACCGCGTGGTGCGCGTCGGCCGTTGGGCACTCGCCATCTTCTTCGTGTTCTCGGTGCTGACCTGGGTGCCGGGGAACTGGGTCTTCACCTTGAGCACGGGGATCGCCCTGTCCACCATCTTCTTGTCGATCACCCTCATCACCGGCATGGGCGGCCAGCTCTCCTTGTGCCAGGCGACGTTCGCCGGCATCGGGGCATTCGCGGCGGGGCAGCTGGCCCTCCACGCCGGGCTGCCGATCTTGCTCGGGGCGGTCACCGGCGCGCTGCTCGCGGCAGTCATCGGCGCGGTCGCCGCCCTGCCCGCACTCCGGCTGCGGGGGCTGCCCCTGGCCCTGCTCACGTTGTCGTTCGCGCTCTTGGCCGACTACGTGGCGTTCCCTCCGAGCTGGGCCGGCGGCCCCGTCACCGGCCTCAATGTGCCACGGCCCCAGATCGGGCCGATCAACTTCGCCACCTCGAGCACCCGCGCCTTCTTCCTCCTCGCCCTGGTGATGCTGGTGCTCGCCTCGACCGTGGTGCTGCTGATCCAGCGCGGGACGCTGGGCCGGTTCCTCGGCGCCATGCGGGGCAGCCCGGTCGGGGCGGCGAGCATCGGGATCAATCTGAGCTGGACCAAGGTCCTGCTCTTCGCCCTCTCGGCGGGCCTCGCCGGACTGGGGGGTGCGGTCTACGGCTCCCTCCAGCAGGTCGTCACCCCGGTCGACTTCAACTACGAGTTCTCCTTGATCTTCGTGGTGGTGGTGGTCACCACGGGCGTGAACACGGTCGAGGGCGCCATCCAGGCCGGCATCGGCTTCGTGGTCATCCAGCAGCTCCTCAGCTATCTGCCCGGCCGGGCCGGCTCGGGCAGCCTCACGGTGCTGCTGTTCGCACTCGGTGCGCTCACCTACGCCCGCCACCCCGAAGGCGTGGTCGAGTACCAAAAACGGATCTGGACGGAGCGCTTCGAGGGCCTCTTCGACCGCCGCAACCCGCAGGGCCAGGGTGAGCTCGCCCTGCCGGGCGGCTCGCCCGGGGGCGCGTCGTGACCGGGCGCGTCGAGGGCGCGGCCCTGCTCGAGGTACGCGGGCTGACCAAGTCCTTTGGGGCGATCACCGCCGTGCGCGACGTCGACCTCGTCGTGGGGCCGGGGGAGCGGGTGGGCCTGGTGGGCCCGAACGGGGCCGGGAAGACGACATTGTTCAACTGCATCTGCGGCCAGACGCAGGCCGACGCGGGCACGGTCGTGTTCCGGGGCATCGACCTGGGCTCGAAACCCACCTTCGAACGGGCACGCCTCGGCATCGGCCGCACGTTCCAGCGCGTCGAGGTCTTCCCCGAGCTGACCGTGGCCGAGCACCTGATGGTGGCCGAGCGGGCGCGCCGCGGCGACGGCCGTCTCTGGAAGGACCTGCTCGGGCGCAGCGCGCTGAGCGCGCAGGAGTCCGCCCGGGTCGAGGCCATGCTGGTCCTGGTCGGGCTCGACGGGCTGGCCAACGTCCCCGTCGCCGCCCTCGGACTCGGCACCTGCCGGCTCGTCGAGCTCGCCCGCGCCCTCATCGGCGAGCCGGTGCTCTTGCTCGCCGATGAGCCGTCCTCGGGCCTCGACGCGCACGAGACGGCGGAACTCGCGAGCGTGCTGCGCCGGGTCAGCGGCGAGCACGAGATGGCGGTGCTCCTCGTCGAGCACGACCTCGGCCTCGTGGCCCGGGTGGCCGAGCGCACCGTCGTGATGGACGTCGGCGGGGTGATCGCGAACGGCACCTTCGATGCGGTCATGGCCGACCAGCGGGTGCGCCACGCGTACCTCGGGAAGAGCGCGTGAGCGCGCCCGGTGCCCCCGAGGCGCTCCGCCTCTCGGGCGTCAGCGCGGCCTACGGCCCCTACCGTGCGCTCTTCGACGTGAGCCTGGGCGTCGAGGCGGGCCAGGCGGTGGCGCTCCTCGGTTCGAACGGGGCGGGGAAGTCGACGGTGGCGCGCGTCGCCAGCGGGCTCGTGGTGCCGACGTCGGGGTCACTGTTCATCGGGGGGACCGAGATGACGGGCTCGCCCACGTGGCGCATCGCCCGGGCCGGTGTCGCCCACGTCCCCGAGGGGCGCGGGGTGTTCTCCGCGCTCAGTATTGAGGAGAACCTCGAGCTCGCCTTCGGCCGGCGTGCCGGCAAGGGCGCCGGTGCGGCCCTGGCGCGCGCCTATGACGAGTTCCCGCTCTTCTACGAGCGCCGCCGCCAGCGCGCCGGCACCCTCTCAGGGGGCCAGCAGCGGCTGCTGTCGCTGGCCGGCGCCCTGGTCCAGCCCCCGGCACTGCTCATCGCCGACGAGCTGTCCCTTGGCCTCTCGCCCTCGGTGGTCGACGACGTCTACACAGCCCTCGGGTCCATCCAGCGTGCCGGGTGCGCCCTGCTGGTGGTTGAACAGCAGATCGACCGGGTGCTGGAGCTGGCTGTGCGCGCCGTCATCTTGGAGCGCGGCAGCGTCGCATTCGCCGGTCCGTCGAACGACGCGCCGGCCGCCATGGCCAGCATCCTCGCCGCCCGCGGCGAGCGCTCGCTGGCGCTGCCGGGAACGGGCCACTCACGGACCGAATGAGCTCGACGGCCGCGCCCGGTCGGGGCGGCAGCCGAGCGGGTCGCGCCGTAACATGAGGCAAGTGGCACAAGAACCGACTGGACGCAGCGCCAAGCTCTCGCCCACCCGGTTGAGCGGCGCGTGGACGGCCGTGATCGTGGCCGTCGTCCTCGTCATCGTGCTGATCATCTTCATCGCCGAGAACACACGGAGTGTCGAGATCTCCTTCTTCGGCGTCCACGGGCACACGCCGGTGGCCGTCGCCCTGTTGGCGAGCGCAGTGGTCGGGGCGCTGATCGTGCTCATCGTGGGCATCGGGCGCATCGCGCAGCTCCGCCATACGGCGCGCGCGAACCGCGCCATCGCCTCGGCACCCGCGGTCGAGCCGGCACCGCCCGCCGCCACCGTCCCCGTTGAGGCGAGCCCCGGCGTCGCCGCCGACGAGGTCGGCCGGGGGAGCCACGTGCGCCACGACGACGCGCCCTGAACGGCCAGGTGAGCGCGTGCGGTCGCGAGCGGCCGCAGGTCCGTGAGACGATTTCGACGTGCGCGTGTCCCGCTGTTTTGCGTTCATCGATCTGTCGGGTTTCACCGCGCTCACCGCCCGGGCGGGCGACGAACGTGCGGTGGACGTGCTCAGCACCTTCCGGGCACTGGTGCGCGACGTCTGCAGCCGACGGGGCGTGCGCATCGCCAAGTGGCTGGGCGACGGGGCGATGCTCGTCGGGGTCGAGACCGAGCCCGTCGTGGCGGCCCTCTTGGAGATGCAACTGCGCGCCGAGTCCGACGCGTCGTCCATGGCCATCCGCTGCGGCATCACCGTCGGGCAGGTCATCCTCCACGAGGGTGACGACTACATCGGCCACGACGTGAACCTGGCAGCCCGGTTGTGCGAGCTGGCCAAGGGGGGCGAGGTGATGGGCGCCATGGCGGTGGCGGAGCACCTACCGAAATGGGCCACCGTCGTCGGCTACGACCAGATCGCGGTGCGCGGCCTGGACGCGCCCGAGCGGGTGGTGCGCCTGGGTTTCGCCGAGCTGGTGGCCCCGGGCACGCCGGACCCGATCTGCGGCATCCCCCTCACCCCCGAGGTGGCCGACAGCTCCGCCGTCGACGCCCTGGGCCAGCGGCTGCTGTTCTGCTCGCCGAGTTGCGCCGACACGTGGCAGCGGCGGCCGGCACCGCCCCCCGAGAGCCAGGGGAGCCCCCGGGTCCCGCTCATGGGACTGTGAGCCGCGCGAGGCGTGCGGTGCCCGACAGGTGTCCGGCCCCCGGCGCCGGGTAAACTGGCACCCGCGCCGCGGTTGACGATCCCGTCCCGCAGCGTCGCCGTGTTATGAGACTCAGCCCGAGACAGATCGTCGCGTCCACCGTCGGGGCCGTGCTGGCTGCGGTCATCGCCTCCTTCTTCGGGGTGAAGGGCACCATCATCGGCGTCGCCGTGGGATCAATCATCGCCACCACCGGCACGGCCGTGGCAGCCAACACCATCGATCGCACCAACAAGCGCGTCCGCCAGGTCGTCGTCGGGGACGAGAACCAGCCGGGGCTCATCTCGAGACTCGGGTCCACGTCGCCCCTCGGCTCGGTTGTCGCCCACGACACCAGCGAGCCAAAGGGTGAGGGAGTCGTCGTGCCCCCGGCCAACGCCGACGCCCCCCGCCAGCTCTCCCTTCTCGGCTCGACCCCGGCGGCCGGCGGCGAGCCGCCTGCGACCACCGCCGACCAGGGCAACGAGGCGGCAGCGCCCCGAACCACGGCGAAGGTGCCGGTCGTGCGCGCCGCGCCCACGCGCCGGCGGAAGGTGGGCTGGCCGGTCGTCGCCGTGACAGCCGTTGGCGTGTTCGTGGCTGCGCTGGCCACCGTCACCGTCATCGAGCTGGCTGCCGGCAAGCCGTTGGCGTCGCTCTTCGGTGTCGGAGGCTCGCCAACGAGCGGCATCTCGATCGCGCCGTCGAACGCGACCACCACCACGACGACCCAGCCACCGACCACCACCACCACGACGCCGGCCTCGACGACGACGTCGACCTCGACGACGACGACCACCACGACCAACCCGTCGACCGGGGGTGCGGTGACGACCACCACCGGCGTGGGCTCGACGTCGCCCTCGACGACGCCGACCACCACGACGGCACCGGCGCCTTAAGGCTTCTCGGTCGACCCCCGCACCGAGAGCAGGACGGCAGCGGCCTCCTCGGCACGCCGGCGAAAGGCGATCGCCGGGTCGTCGTCCTCCAAGACGCCGGCGACATGCTCGAAGAAGGCGCCGATCAGCATGGAGCGCAGCATCCTCGCCATCGGCGCCGCCCCGGGGCCCTCGGCGCAGAGCTCGGGCTGGGTATCCTGCAGCCAGCGCTCGAGCGCGCCCTGGGTGGTGCTCAAGAGCTCGCGCCCGAGAGCGAGCGCGGTCTCCTCGCCACGCATGACCTCTCCCAGCATGAGCCGGATGAAGTCGTCCACCTCGAGCATCGAGCGCAGCATGTCGTCGAGCATGTCGGCGAGCACGCCCACCGAGTTGGGCGCCCCCTCCGCGGGGGCCGCCGCCTCCACCATCTCTTGGAGGAAGCCGCGCTCATCGAGCACAGCGATCAGCAGGTCCCGCTTCGAGGGGAAGTAGTGGTAGAGCGTCGCCACGTTGAGTCCGGCAGCGGAAGCGAGGTCCCGCATGCTGGTGCCGTCGACACCTCGCTGGGACATGAGCGTCAACGCGACCTCCAAGATGTGCTGCCGCTGGGCGGCACCGCCGGGGGTCTGCGAGGGGTTGGTCACGGAAGCCACACCACCATTCTCCGTCATCGGGGCACTCCTCGGCGCGACCGGTGCTCGGACTTCGACTCGTTGCGGCCGTGAAATATCCTCTACGCTTCGCCGACCAGCATCACGCTGGTCGCGCTGGAGGGGAAAAGTCCTGAGCGATCGGGAACTTGGGCAGGAGTGGTGGCTCGCTTCGGACGGGAAGTGGTATCCGCCCGAGCGTCACACTGGCGCGTCCGCAACGGGGCAGGTCGCCCAACACAACCCCGGTGGCCCGTCCGAGGAGTGGACGCTCGCCGCCGACGGGAAGTGGTACCCAGGAACGGTACAGCGGGTCGCCGAGATGGTGGTGGATCCCGACGTCGCCAACGGTTCGTCCGCCACGTTCGGGTGGTGGCTCGCATCCGACGGCCGGTGGTACCCGCCCGAGCTCCATGCGTCGGCGCTCGCCGTCCCGGCCGCCAGCACTCCCGTCGCCGTCCCTACCGCAGGGGTGTGGCCTGGTCCGTCGCCGGAGGCGGGCTGGTGGCTCGCCTCGGACTACCACTGGTACCCGCCAGAGCTGCGCGCCGACGTGCTCGCCGCGTCCGCGACGTCCCCTGCGGCCGAGTCGCCCGGCCCGGGCTGGTGGCTCGCCTCGGATTACCGCTGGTACCCGCCAGAGCTGCGTGGCGACGTGCTCGCCGCGTCCGCGACGTCCCCTGCGGCCGAGTCGCCCGGCCCGGGCTGGTGGCTCGCCTCGGATTACCGCTGGTACCCGCCTGAGCAGCGCGCCGACGCGCCGCCGAGCTCGGCTGCCGCGAGCCCCACGCCCGAGACGACGTCGCTCCCGGCAGGGTGGTGGGCCCACCACGACGCGGTCGCCCCCGCCCACGCCGCTGCCGCCTCGGCACCACCCACCGTCGTAGAGGACGCTCCGACCGCCCAGCCCGCCGCGACCCCGATCGCCGCCTCGGCCACCGCCCCCTTCATCACCCCGTTCGCGCCGGAACCCGCACCGGCCACTGCCACCTTCATCACCCCGTTGACGCCGGAACCCGCCCCAGCCATGGCCGCCGCCTCCGCCTCGGCCCCCGCTGCGTTCGAGGCGGCGTCGGAGCTGCCACCGAGCGCGGTCGCCCTCGTCGATTCCCCCGAACTGCGCTGGACCGAGACCGCGCCGCTGCTCGTCGCCCAGGGCAGGCAGCCGGTGGTGGCCCCGCCGGTACCTGCCTACCCGAGAGACGGTGGGCCGACCCAGCCGGACCCGCTCGTGCACCGCCCCTGGACCATCCGCAACGAGCCGGCCAAGCCGGCGCCCGGGCACAGCCATGGCGTGAGCTCGGTGCTGAGCGACGAGGAGACCGGTCGCTGGCTCCTGGTAGGTGGCCTCGGTGCCGTCCTCGTCCTCGTGATGTCGTTCCTGGCCTGGTACCACTTGGGCGGTGGGTTGCTCGACCGGGGCGCATCGTTCTCCCTCGTCAGCCCTCCCTTCTCGGGCTGGCGCACCGCCGTACCGGTGCTGGCCGGAGCCGCCGCGGCGGTGGCGATCATCGGCCTCGCCCTGTGGCTGGCCACCCGTTGGCGCCCCGTCTACGCCTGGGTCCTGCGGCTCATCGCCGTCGCCCTCGCCGTGTTCACCTTCCTTGCCGTGGTGAACCGGACCCCCAACGACCCACTCGCCGGCGTCGCATCGGCTGTGGCCTCGCACCCGTGGGTTGGCGCTGCGCTGCTCGTGAGCACCGTCACGTCACCGGGCGCGCTCGCCGCGACGCTCGGGTGGGCGGCGTGGCTCGGGGTGATCGGGGCCGTCGCTGTGCTTGCGTCCTCGCTCGTCTTGCGCAGCGCGCGCTCGACGCGCTGAGAGTCGCTCGGCCGCGAGGGTGCCTCAGGCCGGCCGCACCCACGCGCTGGTGATCGAGAGCACCGCCGATCCATCGAGGTCGGCGAGTTTCGGCGCCACGAACTGCCGGGCACCTTCGCTCGTCTGGTAGCGCAGGCGCGGGGCCGGGTCGGTGGCCACCGCCGCGATCACCGCCGCCACCTCCTCGGCGCTCTGCGCGGCGCTGAAGGTCTGGCTCACGCGCCCGACATAGGCACCCAGTGCCTCGGCGAAGGGGTCTTCGACCGGGGTGTCACCGACGGGCTCGCCGAGTCGGCCGAAGTAGCCCTTGGTCACGGTGTCGACGAACGCCGTCGCCACCGGGCCCGGTTCGATGATCGACACGGCGATCCCGAAGGTGGCGGCCACTGGTGCGAGCGACTCCAAGAGGCCCTCGACCGCGAATTTCGCGGCGCAGTACGCGTCGTTGAATGGCTGGCCGACCACGCCCCCGACGGAAGTGACCGTCAGGATCCGTCCTGCACCCTTCGCCCGCTGGGAGGGGAGCACCAGCTGGCACATCCGCGCCACCGAGAAGAAATTGGTCGCCATGACCTCGTCGAGCTCGTCGAGCGAGAACTGCTCGAGGGTCCCCAAGAAGCCGGCACCGGCATTGTTTACCAGCACATCGATGGCGCCGTAGTCGTCGAGTACATCGCCAACACACGCCCGGGCTGCGGCATCGTCGGTGACGTCGAGGGCGCGCACGTCGAGGGTGGCGCCGGACTCGGCCGCCCGGGCGGTGAGCGCGTCGGACTTCTCCAGGTCGCGCAAGGTGGCGACCACCCGCATGCCAGCGTGCGCGAGGGCGACGGCGCTCTCGAGGCCGATGCCGGTCGACGTTCCGGTGACGAGTGCGACCGGTGTGGGTTCGGCGTGCATCGACGCATTGTGGCAGCTGGGTCCACGCAGCGTTCCACTCGGGTGTAGTGCGGTCGGCCCCGGGGTAGACGACACGGGGCCCTAATGTGGCACGGAACGGAGCGGGGAGGCGGCGTGCACGACACAACTGACGACGATACGGCGGACGACGACGCAGCACGTGACGAGGCGGCGAGCACGACCGGCGAGCACGCGGACGGTCGCATCGACGAAGAGACGTTCGGGGGGAGCCCCGCGCCCGAAATGATCGAGCGGCGCGCCGAGGGACGGCCTCCCGAAGAGGCCGACAGCGACGATCCGAGCGCCCAGGCCGAGGTGATCCTCACCGAGTCCGACGAGCGCATCCGCGAGCGCGCAGCCGACGCGGACCCCGCAGAGGGGTGAGGAGCGGGCAGCGGCGGCTACGGTTTCGCCGATGAGCAGCCCCACAGCCCCACAGAGCTCGCTCGCTCGCGCTGTCCTCGGCAGCCTCTTGATCGGGGCGGCGAGCGGTCTGCGCTCGCAATTCGGCTCGGCCGCGGTGGCCACTGCCGACCGCAGCGGACGCCAGCCGCATTTCTACCGCCACCCCGGGGTCCGCACCGCCTTCGTGCTGGCGGTTGCCGGGGAGATCGTCGCCGACAAGCTCCCGCAAGCGGGCAGCCGGCTGAAGCCGGGGCCGCTCGCCACCCGGGTGGTGCTCGCTGCGGTGGCGGCCGGGCACTTCGCCCACGCCCGGGACCGCTCAATCGCCCTCGCCGGCGTGCTCGGCGCCGGTGCCGCACTCGCCTCGGCAAAGGTGGGCCACGACGTGCGTGTGCGCCTCGCGACCAAGGTGCCCGACCTTGCAGTCGCCATCGGCGAGGACGTCCTTGCCGCTGGTATGGCCCTCGCCGCCGTGCGGATGCTCTAGCTGTACTTGGCCATCAGGTTCGTGACAGCCGACTGATCGGCGGTCGTCCTCCAAGGGAGCTGTGGGGACGCTCGGTGTTGTAGCGCCGGAGCCATGTTGCCAGAGCACGAGTCCGTTCGCCGTTGGAGCGATAGACGCGGCGATAAGCCCACTCGACCTGGAGAGTCCGGTTGAGCCTCTCGACCTTCCCGTTCTGCCAGGGGCAGTGAGGCCGGATCAGGACGT
>Ga0224557_1000558_pt1 | contig 40853 bp, 35 predicted proteins | sample 714S31014metaG_FD_180677 | JGI IMG/M metagenome (GOLD analysis project Ga0224557, IMG submission 180677) | Peat soil microbial communities from Stordalen Mire, Sweden - 717 S3 10-14 | ecosystem: Environmental > Terrestrial > Soil > Wetlands > Peat | place: Sweden: Norrbotten County, Stordalen...
GCCGGGCGGGCAACGTGCTGGTGGTAGTTCCGAATGTGGCTTTGGAAACGTCACCGCTCGGCGGCGAGAAGTTCGTTTTGTTGAGTGCATTGAAGAATTCGGTGCGGAACTCGAGTTTCTTGTTCTCGATAGCTTGGAATTCGTATCCGGCTTTCAGAGTGGCGGCCCAAGATCTTGGAGTAGTTCAACTTAGGATTGACCACCAGGGGGTTCTGCCATTGCGGGCTGGTGTAATCGCGGCCGTAGGATTGATAGCCGGTGATGTTTTGCGTGTTCAATCCGCCAGTGAGTGCTGTGATGGTTGGCAGTCCCGGGATTCCGTAGAGTTGCAGCATGTTTGGGCCCCCATCGAGCGTGGCCGGCGTCTTCATGCCTTCCACCTTGGACGCGCCCATGCGGAACTCCAGCAGCGACGTTGGATCGACGGTCCAGGTAATACCATTCGCCGTTTGCCAGTTCATAATGCGGCTGACGATCCCGGCGCCTTGCCCAGACGGTCCGGGAATCCCGCTGTTGGGCGCGGCAAGCTGGTATTCCAGCCGGTCGCTGAACCGCGAGAAGGCCGTGATCTTGTTGTTAACGTACCAGTCGCCGCGGATGTCGCCCTTGTTACTGGTATCAGTGGCCGGTAAGAGAGCGGAAAAGTTGCTGACATTACCGGGAAGATTAGGCGCCGGCAGGGCATTGAACACCGTAGCTCCGAACTGCGTGATCTGCGACGCCGGAATCGTGTTATTGGGGTAGATCGTTCCACTGTAAGGATTGGCGACCGCTACGCTGAAGACTCCTTGGCGCTGGGCGAGCGTTGGCACGCTCGCGAACGAAAGCGCTTTTTGCAGGAGCCTGAGGCCCTCATAGTCGGCGAACACGAAAAGCTTATCCTTCTTGATGGGACCGCCGGCCGCGGCGCCGAACTGGTTCTGAATGAAGACTGGCTTTTGCCCCCCGGTCGGCTTGAAGAAGCCCGTGGCGTTCAAGTCCGTGTTGCGCAGAAACTCCCACACGGTTCCGTGGAACTCGTTGGTTCCGTTGCGAACGGAAGCGTTGATGACACCGCCGCCCACGCGTCCGTACTCCGCGCTGTAACTGTTGGTGATTACCTTGAATTCCGCTACCGCATCCGGCGCCACCTGGATCACCTGGTTGGAAAGGCCCTGGTTCGAGGTGCCGTAAGCGTTGTTATCCACTCCATCGAGAATGAAGTCGTTGAACTGGCTGCGCAGGCCGCCGATGTTGAAGGAAGATTCCCGCTTCGAGAGACCGTACGCCAGCCGTACGCCAGGCGAAAGCAGTGTGAGGGCGGCGTTGGAGCGGCCATTCAGCGGCAGGTCCACTATGGACTGCTGATTCACCACTTGGCCGCGGTCGCTGGAGTCGGGTTCCAGCGGCGAGGCGGACGCCTCCACTTGAACCGTTTCCTTCACGTCACCCACCTGGAGAGTGACGTCCACGCGCTGACGGGCGCCAATGTCCGCTTTGAACGTAGGTGTTACCGCTTTCTTGAATCCCGCCATTTCAGCTACTACGTGATACCGGCCGACGCGCACCTCAAGAAACTGGTAGTTTCCGTTGGCATCGGTCACGGTGGCTTGGGCGGTTCCGGTGTCCAAATCTTCCAGGGAGACGCTGGCGTGCGGAATCCCTCCGCCATGTGCGTCCAGAACGGTCCCCAGCACGGACGCTGTTTCAAACTGACCCCAGCACGTGGGAACCAGGCAAGCCCAAGCAGAGCGGCAAAAGCTGCAACGCGAGCGGATTGGTTTTTCTTTCGGGAGTGCATACCAGGAGCATTAGAGCACCGCAATCTGAAGAAAATCTAAAGAAATGGCCGTGTCACCATAAATTTATGGAATGGGTCCCGTTTCGGGCGCGACCCGCCCTGGGTTTTCACCTGGTGCGGATCTGACGGAATTGAAGCAATCACAGTGTACGCTCGCACACGTGAAGCCTCATCGGCCGTGGTTCACGGCAGTCGTTCTTGCCAAACCCCCTTGTTGAGCGCGCTAGCCGCGCGCGCCGCCAATATCTGCTCGGCGCTCACCGAAGCTGAAGTATCGATAGCCGTAGGGACGCCGCTGAAGCGCAGCCCCACCGGCGCCTGCGGATTCGGCCCCGGGCGCTCCTCTGTCTATCTCACGATGCATGCGTCAGGCGCGAGCCAGTTCGAGACGTATGCGAGCCAGCTTGCCTTCGAATTCTCGGGCCGTAACTCACTGATATTACGACTCCGGAATTCTGTCACGGTCTTTGCCCAACATCGCGTTTTGTCGCGGTTTTGCGACGGTCAAGATCAGAAGCCCATTGCGAGGCCGGAGAAAGCGGTTTAGAATCAAAGGAGTAGAATGTCGGGGCGTAGCGCAGCCTGGTAGCGCACCTGCCTTGGGCGCATCCTGACCCCTTCCAACGGTTCCTTCAGTTCTCCACACTTCTAATGATTTCAATAAGTTGGGGAATCTGCTTTTCGCTCAAAGCTAACCCCAGCAGCTCCAACGCAAAGAGTTAAGACACGGTTTTGACACGGTACGAACGGCAGAACGTCGATGTTCGGTGTTTTCACCGGCCTGTCGGTCGTTCGAGTTCTCTGAGATCGGCGAGCATGGTCTCCGGCCAGCCGCGTAGTACATATATATCCGTCTATGCGTATCGTGGGTATACCAGTGGGCATACCGTAGATTGGGCATTCTTGAGTCGATTTCCTCTTGAGGACGGCCCGATGTAAAACCTTCAAGGCAGGTTTGCCTGTCTGAGCGTTCGACGCACGGCACGAAAAACCTCCTCAAACCGCGGCAAATGGGTCATCTGGTAGGCCAGACGAGCCGACCAAAGAGCTTTCAGACGGGTCTCCTTCTGGAGAATCGCGTTTTCGATGGTTCTGGCAATCCCGGTCGCGAAACTCCAGTTTTCGGCAGATTGCGTCGCTCAAATGATCCCAGAGGTCATAGAGATCTCGCCGTTCATTCCGGGCTCGATCCATCAAGGCGATCACTTTCTCGGTTGCGACCTCTTCGAGTGAATAGACGCGGACCAATCGGTTCTCGGGAATGTCGGTGAATTCGGCATAACCGCGGTGAACGGCCCGATCCTCGAGTGGAAACATCAAACGCTCGCGGACGGTGATGTCCACTTTGACGCCGTTACCGGCAGGCAGCGGGCCAAAGTACGTGAGATAAAACGTGTGACTGTTGGTGTGTTGCTGGCGGTCCTGACGGTCAAACGCGAACGAGATTCCGGAGCCTTCATGCACTTCTCGGTAAACGGCGTCCAGCCGACGGAGGATTTCTTCGAAAGGTATCTCTTCAAGCAGTGTGAAATCGAGATCTTCCGAGAACCGGTAGTCGTCGAAATAGCAACGCTTCAGGGCCGTTCCGCCCTTGAATCCCAGAGCCGGCTTGAGGTCCGACTGCGAAAGCACTGCCAGGAACCATGCCAGACAGTAGTCGCGTTCGAGCACATCCTCGCGGATGCGGCGCCCGCCGCCGGCTGCCAGGCGGTTCGACAGCAGCGAGATGTTTCGCTGTGGAATCACTTCAGGTCGTGCGGACTCCTTCGAGTTCTTCTGGAGAGATGTTGAGCTGCAGGCGCCAGCGCGCGACGTGCGGACCTTCCCGCGGGAGGACTGGATCGAGTGGAAGATAAGTTAACGTCAGAACTCGCCGTAATCTTGCCAACTCCACTTCGGGCGCGATGCCAGATAATTCAAGCAGGTATCCAAGGCGGCGTGCGACTGCTCCGACGCCCAAACGCAGGGCGTAATCGACGAGCTTGCTTGGTTGCATATCCTGCCGCCGCATCCATAGAGCTTTCGCTACTTCTGTCACGCCGCCGCAGTATTCCGGCTGCCGGAGTCCGTCGATCACCGTCCTTTCGAGATCGCTGATTTCCACAGATTCCTGTTTGGTCACCCAGTGTTTGGTCGTGCCGAAGGAATGGTTCGGCTTGATGAGAACGAACCGGAATTCCGTCCCTTCCAGGGTGCGGTTCGGAATGCGTTTTGTGCTCGATGTGAAGATCACGAACTGCGGCTGGGTGACCATGCGGTGGATTTCCATCGCGGAAGCGTGCGAGATGAAATTGGGCGCGTCGCCAGCGAGGCGCCGTGCGACCAGATACGGGTTCCCCGAGTAGTCAGTAGCGCTTCCCAATTCTGGCGGAACCAACACAAAAACACCACGCTTCAAGTGCGAGACCAGCCCGCGCTGGGCGGCTTTATGAAGGAGGCTGCTGGCCAGTGCTGGCCGCAATCGTGTGATCTCGACCGCATCCGCCAAAGTGAAGGTGGTTTGTGCGCGATCATAGAGAGCGCTTAGAAGCGACGCCATCTGGTTGCCGACGGTCTTCCGAGGCTTCTCTTTTGTGTTCAATAGATTGCCTGACAAGCGATCTTCCAAGCATAAAGCATAACTTTGTTCTTGTTTTGTGTCAAGTAGTTTGCCTGCCGGGCGAATTATTGCACACAAACAATAACAACGGCTGGTCCGGGATTGGCGTTTGGGGGAATAGGCCCTTCGGTCGGCCCTGGGGAAACCAGCCGCAAGACCAGGCACACTCTTCGGCGGGCACGTGACCTCGGGACGATCTCTGGCGCACAATCGGCCCACGGATGAGAGTGTCCGCAGGCCGAGCTTGGTTAAACCCTCGAGTGTTTGGCGGCTGACCACCAGTCAGTCTGCGCTTTGCACGGCCCAACCGCTGACGTCCAGCTTGGGAAATTAGTCGGCGTTTGTCAATAAAAGACTTATGCGTCCAAGGCGTTGATACAAGGCAACCTAACTCACTGATTCCTCGTGACCGCTTCCTGAATCCGTTGTTAATGGAATAAATGGAATAATAACTGCCGTCAGGCTCGACAGAAAGATCGACAAGCAGTGACCCCAGCTCGCGCTTCGCACGTCGATCAGGAGCGTGCCGGCGGACAATGGGGATCGGGCCACCCCCCGAGCACCGGTTCACGCCCGCAAGCACCGACCAGACGTTTACGCGGGCTGGTTCCATGTCTCAAGGAATCGCCCGCAGGTTCGAGACCGCCGAAGCCCCCGCTCTGCTGATGTTTCAAGAATGGTAAGGTTTGGAGCCGGGGCAAAACCAATCCGACTCCCGTTCTTGACATGGCCTTCAACCGAAAAGAGGTTCCGGCGGGCGGTGAGTCGGGTAGAACGTCTTCGAGAACGTAAGTGTTTGTAGGAACGAAGCGCCGAAAATCGTCGGAATTGTAATATCCAAGGTACAGGCGCGGCGGCTCCTCGAATGACAGACCGAAAAACAGGCCCTGCCGCCGAAGATCCAAATCCACGAGGAATAATGCTGGTTTCACCGGATCGCCCCCGATCGGCCCGTTGAAAATGAGAAGTGCAAACCTTCCGGTCTGCTTGTTGATCACTGCGGCCGCGAAATCGGTCTTGCCATCGTGAGCGAAATCGCCCGTCGCGGTATAGGGATGTGCGCCCGGATTTAATCGAAGCAACTCATCGCAGGCGCAGTCCGCGTCCACCGCGGCGCGATACTCAGGATGCTGCGCCAGCCAGGCGATGAGCACTTTCTGCTCCGTCCCACCGCGGGAGTGTCCTTGATCGTCGGCGGCCGATGTTTTGACTTCCTTACCACCGCCCCCAATCATTACGAGCGTTTTTTTGGCGGGATCGAACCGGAAGGCAAAACCGGCGTTCTTTACGGCGCGGAGGGCAAGGAAACCAACCGCCAGCGTCGCGCAGACCAGGAGGCCGATCCCGCCGAGAATCCACACCAAAAGCTTGATCTTTCTTGCCGGAGCTGTGCGCGTTCCAGCCGGCAGATCCGGAGGTGTTGGGCTGGACATGACGAGTTCATCCCCCTGCGCCCCATCCTAGCGGATAATCGCCGCTCATGCGGCACGGAGCTTCCAGAGATATACTTATTTCAACATGAAAAATTGCGTGTTTCCAGCAAGCTGTTTAGCCGGCTTGAGTTTCCTGCTGGCTGGATTCGCAAGAGAGACGCAAGCGGCGCCGAGTTCGGAGTATCCGACGCCCAGAGTTCGTGAAGAACAGAAGGTTATGGTGGACGGAGTCAGCGAGACCTGGCGTCTGCAGTGGATGACCAACCCCAAGCCAGAATGCGAACCGAACCAGGACTCTCTGTACTGTCAATGCACCGGTTTCGCCTACGGCGAGGCTGGCGAACTCGATCTTGTTCGCCTGCGCAATGGTGTCGAGATCGATCGATTACATCTGACGCCACTGTTCGCCGGCGGACCATTCCCCAGCGAGAGCGCCGTCATCCGGCGGTGGGAAATTGACTACGACAAAGACCCCAAGGATTCGCAGCGTCAGGATTTCCCGCTTCTTGTCGGCAAGCGCCCGACAGTCCAGGTGATGGAGTTTTGCGATTATGACCACACCGGTTCGAAAAATGAATTCTACTTGCAGAGTGGGGCTGTTGCTTGCCACACCGAGGGCTTCGTGGTTGGTGTCTCCAAGAGGAACCCGCGGCTTCACGTGCTCGGCACCGCTTCATCCCCGGGTAAACCACTCTATCTGAGTTATGGGGAGTGGGAGGCGCTGCGTGGCGCATCTGGTCCTGTCGAAGTTGTGGACTGGATGTGCGGCTCTCATGGCGCTGAGACCGAAACTACTGTGCGGCTCCGTTGGACGGCTGACGGTATCACAGGAAGCTGGTGCCACTACACCTGCCCTCCTGACCGCAAGCTAATCGACGAAGAACCCATAAAGTAATTGGGGTTGCGCCGAAACCCGCAACGGAATCCTCGTCGCCGTGAGCGTGACGACGGTTCCTGCGGCGAAGCTCAGGCAACCTGAGCCGCTGCCCGTGCCCTGCGTCGTACTCCCATCTCCGTAAGTGCCTGTGGCGGCCAACTGCAACGTTTTCCCCGCTTGCATCGTGGAGTTACCCGGAGTTAGTGCAAGCGATACCAGAGTTGCCCCGGCGCTTGCGGAAGCTGTCACAGAGAGATTGTCAAAGTAGATCGAATCCGTCCCACCAAGCGGGCTTCCACCCTGAGCGTCGAATGCCTATAACCCAAGCGTAGTACAGGTCGAAGAGAAAGGGGCATCTTGAAGAACCGGGGCGCCGTTGTAAAAGCCGCTCACCGTATCGTTGATCAAATGAACTTGGAGTTTGTAATTATTCCACACGCCGCGCGTGATGGATACTCCTGCAGGGTGGTCGGTCCCCATAATGAAGATGTGAATTTGGCCGCACCGCGGGTCGATCGCTACCGATCTGGCTGGGTGCGTGCCCACTGTCCCCAACTGGTCGCTCCCAACTGGTCGCTATGGTCTTCGGCCTCGCAAGCGCAGCCGGTGTGCATGGTCCGCAGAGGTAACACGGCCTCTTCCAAAATTGATATGAAGGCCCGCTCCCCACATCAGCGCAGGCGCCATCACTGCTGGGTCGCGCTGCAAGTTTCGGTTACGGTTCCACCTGTGCAAGAGGGCACGGGCGGGGGGATACACGAGATGGCAAAAGTGGCCGAGGTGCTGGTCACCGCTGCCACATTACACGAAAAGGATACACAACCGGCCGCACCTAAGGCGGCATCCTCAATGGCGCACACCTGCGAAGTGAATTGCGAAAGCGAGGTTCCTGGCACCAGCGTAAAGCCGAATGTCCCTTGGGTCGAAACTCCGGGAGCTGTGGCGCAGAATCCAGTCTCCGGGTCGCAGCACGTTGTCGCGGAGACCTGAGCGGCACAGGCCCCCGAGTACGTCCCAGGCGATGGCAGAGTCGACGGCGGGGACTGGATCACCGCAACCACCTGATCCGGGGTGGGGAGTGTCGGTAGGCCATTCACGATCGGGCCGGCCGTCATGATCGCCTGTACGATCTGCGCCGTGGTCAGATTGGGGAAACGCTGCGCCAGTTGGGCTGCGAGGTTCGCGACTTGCGGCGCGGCGAAGGAGGTGCCATTCGCCAGGCAGCCCCCAGTCTGCGGGATCACCACGCCGAGACCGGGCGCGTAGAGCATCGCGGCTGGATTGCTGGAATGGTTGTACCCAAGATACGGCTGGCTGCCTGCTCCAGTGGCTCCCACAATCAACATATGAGGAAACGCATTCGGAAGAAGCGTCTGGATGAGGCCGGTCTCATACGTCAGATCAAGGCCCGAGTTGCCGGAGGAGACCACCACCAGCGTATTGTCCCGCAAACTGGCCGGCATAAACTCCAGCGCGCCGGCGATGCCCACCAGGAACGAAAACTCATCGGTCTTCCAAGAAGCGTACCCTGCGCCTGGGACCCATGTGGATGTGGCGCTGTTCCATACCGCCGAGCATTGAGGGTATTGTGGGTCATTCGGATGGGTCTCGCAAATACTTCTATCTATTCCATCATTCGGCTGGCCACCCGCTTGCAGCGACACGTTCACCACGAGTTTTTGCCCGCGATCCAAGGCACCCTGGGCTGCTCGCGCCAGGCCGAATCCGATGTCCGAGCTGTGCGCCAGCGCGTTCAACCCCTCGTCCAGAGCCACTTGGTTCGTGCCCTGCTGGAGTTCCGAGATGTCATAGCCGGTCGCGGTCAGCCCGCCCGCTTCCAAAAGGGTATTCACTGCTGCGCCATGAGACTGGCCGCAAACTTGATGTCCCACCGGTTGGAAATTGTCGAATTGTGCGATCAGACCGTTTGGAATCAGAGGTATCAGAGAGGTGGCGCCCGAGAGGTCTACAGCAGGAGCTTGTGAGCCGGTCGCAGGAACGTCCGGCCCCACAAATATCACCGCCGGATTGTTCTCGACCGCCGCAATGAACGTGGCCTCGGCACCAACTGTCACCCGAACCCAGTACAGGCCAGAGGTAGGGATCTGCGCGATGATCGAGCCATTATGCGCTGCGACCAGTGCGGTCGCAGCGCTGACATCCATCTGGTTCGGCGCTACGAAAAGGAAGATCTGGCCCGGATGCGCATGGCTCGTGATGGTCTGGCCTGCTTGATTCGTGTAGACAACAGGTCCGGGCAGCGGATACGGTCCGGGAAAACTGAAAGCGCCCGCGAGCTGCGGGGTTATGTCCACCGTCGGGTCAAACGTGGCGGTAACCGCCTGGCTGGAGTTCATCGTCACCGTGCAACTACCCGTCCCCGAGCACGCGCCGGACCACCCGGCAAACGTGGAGCTGGTGTTCGGCGTCGCCGTGAGCGTGACCGTCGTTCCTGCGGCGAAGCTCAGGCAACCTGAGCCACACGAAGTCCCTGTAGGAGAAGAACTGACTGTGCCGCTGCCGGTGCCCGACGTCGTTATGGTCAGGGTTGGATTAACAGTAACGGTCAGGTTGAACGCGGCGGTAACCGCCTGGTTGGAGTTCATCGACACGGTGCAACTGCCCGTCCCCGAGCACGCGCCGGACCATCCAGCGAATGTGGAGCCGGTGTTCGGCGCCGCCGTAAGCGCAACGACTGTTCCCGCAGCGAAGCTCAGGCAACCTGAGCCGCACGAAGTCCCTGCCGGAGACGGACTGACTGTGCCGCTGCCAGTGCCCGACGTCGTTATGGTCAGGGTTGGATTAACAGTAACGGTCAGGTTGAATGCGGCGGTAACCGCCTGGTTGGCGTTCATCGTCACCGTGCAATTGCCCGTTCCCGAGCACGCGCCGGACCAGCCGGCGAATGTCGACCCGGCGTTCGGTGTTGCGATCAGTGTGACCACGGTTCCCGCCGCGTAAGACGGACCTGGCGGACTCGCGGAGATGGACCCGCTCCCGCTCCCCGCGGTAGCCGCGGTCAAAGTGAATTGCTGTGCGCCGCCCGATTGCACCACAATGTCGGCCGTCGTCGAGTTGCCGCCGTTGGAAAGCACGAGCGGGGCCGCACTGGCACTGACCGCGTTCGCCGGCACCTGGACATTCACCTGGTAGAGCCCCACAAAACCCGGCGCCAAGCCCGAATAGGGGACGTACGCCGAAAGTCCCTCGATCGTCACTGTCGAGTTTTGAGCCGTGTAGGCGAGCGGACTAAATGGCCCCGGAGCGCCGGTGGGCGGTTCGTTTGTCACCATCCCCAGGCCGGTGCAGTAAATGCGCAGATACTCTCCTGGTACAGCGGGCCTGGCGGAAGTTACAAGGGTGCTATCGGCATCATGCGTGATGACGAAAATCCCAGGCGCGGTAATAGCCAGAGCCGCGGCAACCACATTGGACGGCACGTCGTTCGAAAACACCTTGACCGTAAGATCAGTCGTAAACAGCCCGGTGACCTCCCAAGGAACCTGGGCGTTGATCTGAGAGGGGGAGACGTAAAACAGCGGAGCTGCGATTCCATTAATCAGAACCTGGGTACTCTGCAGCGTGGTAGGGAGCGAAGCCGTCGTCGCCTGCGCGGTTCCACTGGCAAGAACGGTGCCAAAGATGGAAACGATGGAACCCGGGGCTACGGGACCGGGCTTGAAGCTGGCGCCATCCACAACACCACCGGCTGAGATGGTAGGGCCGCTCACCGCCGGGGTGCTGACGCTGAACGATACCGAAAAGAGAAGCTGACCGTTATCGTACACGCGAGCCTGCCAGGAACCGAGCTGGCTGGCGGGGAGATTACTGATGCTCAAGCTAGCCCCAGTGAAGCAAAAGTTGCCAGGACTCGAGTTCCAATTGGAGGCGGCGACAACCGTGCCGTCGGGCGCCAGCCAGTTGTTGGTGAGCGTATCGCTCGTTGTAACTATGGCCTCGAAATAGAGGTAGACCGTGTTGTCCGTGGTCAAGAATGAGGTTGCTGGAGTTGGCCGTACGCAACCCGTGGAAGGCGGAGCCTGAGTCGTGACAACCTGGTTGCTGAAGGTCGCCTGTGCCAGCGCCGGGGCCCCAGCCAGAAACAGACAAACCGCCGCAGCCCAAAGCAGCTTGGCACTAGAGCTGATTTTCATTTGTTCTCCCTAGGTCGTGTCCCTTTGCCCGTAAGAACTCCGTCATTCCCAACACGGCGGAGGCTGACGCCTCCTCAGTCTTCTGCAGGACCACCTTCTGCTGCGCCGGGGACTGCGGAGGGGCCGCGCTGGGAGCCATGTAAAACTCCTTCAGGGCTGCGCTGACCACCTGCTCCGCCTCGGGTGCGGGTCCCCCCGCGGCGCTTCTCGCGGCAGTGTCGCAGGAAGCCAGGTTGCAGGCGACCATCGAGACAACGGGTACACCACAAGAACGCCTCCACATATTGGAGCGTACATCCACATTGGATTTCTGAACAGAGATTTTTCACAGTTTGACGCAAATTTCGGCACAGCATAGGACTGAGAGGTCCTTATATCCCATTTTATAGCTTCGCAATGGGCAGTTTGCCGAAAAACACCACACCGTGCCGGCCCGCCGAAGCACGCCCAGCGTGGAGGTTGCGCCTTCGCGGCGATCTCGCAAGCGCGCGCGGACATCGGAGACCGGCAGAACGCCAGTTTGAGTCGGGTTTTCCGACATCAATCTTGCCTCAACGCCTGGGCATCATGTTTCGGCAAACCGCCTAGCCGACATCGCGAATGAACGTGGGACCGTGCGGGTTTCCCCAATTCTCCCGAGCAATCGAGAGCCCCGCCATGCCCGGGCGGCGCACCACATTTTGAAGCCGGACATTTGGCACAGGTCAACCCCGCGATTGGCGCGGCTTCGGCGAATGGGTCCAAATTACTGTGGATAGTACCGGGACTTTGGCAAACGGCGATACATTTACTTGCCCAATCGCTTTAGCGCTGCGAGGGCTTGAGCGTCGCCCCCGTCCGCCGCCTTGCGATACCAGATATCACATTGCCCCCATCCGCCGCCTTACGCCACGAGGCGACCGCCTGAGCCTCGTCCTTCGGCAAACCGCCGCGCCCGATCGCGTACATGTTGCCCAGATTGCTCATGCCATTCGCATTGCCCCATCCGCCGTCTTGCGATAGTTGTGTGAGATCGCTATTGATCAAAGCCGTTTGATCGGGTTACGGGAACATCGAGCGCGCGGGAAAACTGTCGTCCACGTCTTCCCAGAGCCCCGGCTGTGTCTTTTGCCGCGCGACCCAACGGCCGCCCTCGAAGTGATACCGGATGAGCGTCGTATCAAACTCCACGTTCCGTTGGATGCACACCCTTCTCCAGCGATGCCGCATTCGGATAACATGACACAGCCAGCAGCTCCTTGCCGCCATCGCTGCTCGCCGCGATCCGCCATCCCGATTTCAGCGTCGCGCGCAGTTCCAGCGGGTACTGCTCCCGCGTCCCCTCGTTCTCGACCCGCAGCCCCACCAGCCGCTCGCCATCCAACTCGACCGGATAGGTGAAGGGACCGGTATACGAGCCCATCCCTATGCTCTTGTCCACCGTGACGAAAAATGTCGGGCGTTCGTCGACGTACAAATGCTCGACCGATACATCCGCGAGATACGACCCCACCTCGAGTCCGCGGGCGTCGATCGCAACCAAGCCGGCGGTACTCTGGACCGCGCCGCCCGGAAAGGCAACCGCGCTCCCAGGCGCGCCCACCAGCCGCACGATCGCCAGCCGCAGCTGTTCCTTCGCGATCGAAGCGCAAAACTCGGGAGTCCCCGCGCCGATCTCGCACATCCCGTCCAACTGGCCAGTGCGCCACGCCTCAGTGTGTAATTCCGGCGTGATCCGTGCGTCTTCCAGAATCTCGACGAACCATCCGTCCGCGCGCGGCACTCGCTGTAAAGTGTTTATCCGGTACCCGGCCACATCCCCGTCGCCTCCGATCGCCACCAGCGTATGCTTGCCGGGATCGAACCCGAAGACCGTGACCTTGCCAGTACTCTTCCCCCACATCGTGATCGTGCCGGCCCGCTCGTCCATGGAAACCGTCTCTAACTCCGGATGCTCGGCAGCCGCCAACGCGGCCATGCCAGGCCTTGGATCCTTGCGGCCCGACTCCGCCGTGGATGCCGTGCGGCCGCCAAAGTGACCAGTCACGGCGCCCGTGATCGCGACCGCGAGCAGTAACACGCCGATCGCGGCCGGTATCCACACCCGAGCTTGAATCCTTCTCACCGCAGTTTCACTTCCCACTTTCCCCAGTCTCCACAGCGCTTCTGAAACTCTTCCACCCAACTCTTCACTTTCGGCAGCTCCGCCAGCCCTGTAGCTCGCGGCTTGCTGAATACCGAGATGACGTTCATGCTCTCGCCGGCCGTAACGGCCACCGCCAGCCGCCTGCCCCCATTCACCGAGACGATCGCCTCCACGGCGCAGTTCATGTTACGCATGTTTCCCGTGATGGTGCCAGGATCGTCAGGAAGGTAGACATGTACAATCCCCATCGCGTCTTCGAATGCATTGTACGTATCCCCGAGCAGTGACTTCAGCTCCTGAAGCAACCCCGGCAATAGCCGGAACCGCCATGGATAGCGCGTGAGAAACGCCGTCATCGCCATACCATTCACACCAATATCGTCGTGCGCCGCCGCCTGGTATTCCTTCAGAAACGCGATGCGCTCGTCGTACTGCTTCTGCAGGCATGCCCCGTCCTTGCACGTGGCATTCTCCCGGGTCCACTCGATTTGATCCCGCTTCAGATTTGCCGCGGCATCCGGAAAAATGTTCCTTGCAAACGTTATCGATCGCCCGTACAGCACCGCCATCACCGCGTCCGCATTGGACAGCGCCGGGCTCGAACAGATCAGCTTTTCGCTCCGCGAGACCGCCTTCGAACAGTCGAAGCTGGCGGTTGGCGCCACAGCCGCTGGTCCGGCGGCGGACATCGGCGTCCCGGGACAGGCGTCCATCGCAAGTGCCTTCAACATATCCGCCACCATGCCCTGAATCTGCGCGGGCGTATAGAAGCCCTCCTTGCCCAGCGCACGCCCAACCCGCTGACTTCCGTCCCACTCAGTTCCGCCCCCATCGAGCACCATGAATTGAAAGAGCGCCCCAGTACTTACCGTACGCCGTGCCGCGTCGCGAATCTCGGTGTTTTCCACATATGTCGCCAGCACCTTAGAAGAGTTTCCCGCCGATTTCTTCCGCGGGCTCGTTCCTGGCAATACTTTCCAACAGGTAAGATGTTCCAACTGTTTGCTGATCGCATCCGCGAATTCAGCGCTTGCTGCCCCATTGACCTCCGGGGCTGGATGTGTGCCCATCGCTCCATCCAACACAATCACCTCGCGAGTTTTCTTCAACTCCGCCACGTTCTTCTCCGCCACCACGACAGGAGCGTTCTGTGATTGTGCCGGCAAGAGTGCCGCCATCGTCAACCAGCCAGCAAACAGTGTAAGGTTCATGCAAATCGTTACCTAAGTAGGACAGGCCTCCCGGCCGGTCCCAGCGTCAGCTTCACATATTCAGTCCGTAGCGAAGGACAGCAACCTCGGCGAATCCAGCGCGTTCAGGGGAGTAAGCAGGCAACGGATCCCGGGGCTTCGCCGGTGACGGCGGGCCAGCGGCTTCGGCGTCGTTGAATTACCCCTACGGCGTTGCCGTGGATGCTTCCGGGAATCTCTTCATCGTAGATTTCCCGTCGTGATTATGCCCCTTTGCCCGCTCGCTAGGCGAGCAAAACCCAAGGAGAAAACCAGTACACAGATGACTAGCCGATTCATTCCAATAACTCCGAAGACCAAGTTGTCGGTCGCCGCCGGTCGGAACTTGACCGTGCCCTCAGAAAGGCCATCGCCGAGAAGGAGCCTGCGCCAGGCGGTCTGGATTTTCGAGCTAGATCCCCGTACGGCCTTTGCGAGCCGTGAAAGCACCGCCACAAAGCGAGTATGCATCTGCGAGCAATATCCTTCCTGCAATGCTCTAGAGTTTGCGGAGTGGACGAGTCGCGAGAACGTCGCCGGGTAGCTGGGCAAAGACCAAAGTCGACTGAGTGTATCACCTCTTCTCTCCCGTCAAGTACTCGACTTTCGAGTTTCGAGTACTCGACCCTTCGAGCCGAATCGCGTTTTATTGACCGGTGAGCGTGAAGTTTATCGTAACGGGCGTGTTCACTTCGACTGCGTTCCCGTTCACCAGGGTCGGTTTGAAGACCCAGTGCTTTACGGCTGCGAGCGCGGCGGGAACCAGCAGAGGATGGCCCGAGACCACCTGAAGATTCAGGATACGGCCATCCGTTCCGACAGTGGCCATGAGATGAACCACACCCTGGATGCGCGCCTGTTTGGCAAGCGCCGGGTAAGTAGCGTTGATTTTGGTGACGATGTTCGCCTCTGCGACTTTCGGATCGAGCAGGATACGCTTGCCAGTCGGATCGGGCAAGGGCTCATAAGCCACAGAATCAGGCCCGAGAGGAAAGGCGAAGCTCGAGATGGCGATACGCAAGGTCGCGCCGCTGAACGCTGGGAAATCTGGTCCGAGGGTGACACTCACCCGGGAATGCTCGTCGATCTGACGGATTTCTGCCGCGACGCGGCCGATCGTCTCCGGGGTGGCCGGATCGCCCACATGCGCCCAGAGTCGACCGCGCACCATCTCTGCGACATGCTCCGACACGCCGGCGATCTCGATTCTCCCGATGGTGGACGACATGCGAAGCGCTGGAGGAGGCGGAGGTGGAGGAGGCGGGGGCGGAGGTGCGACCAGAAACCTCGCGAGCGATTCGACGGTGGCGCCCGCGAGAGCCCCTCGTCCAGGCCCCTGCGCGCTTGTTCGCCTCGCGTCCAGCGCCCGCTTCACCCAGCCATCCGCTTCCGCGACATCGCGGCTGAACTGCTCCGGGGTGTCACGATACTGCGCGCGTTCTCGTATTAGAAGGTTGAGGTATGTCATCGCGTCGGCGTATTGCGGGTCGAGCTCGATCGCCCGGCGCAGGTGGGCGATCCCGTCGTCGACCATCGATCCGTACTTAGTCGACAGTTCGAGTCTGGTAGCCGCCGATGGTATCAGTCCATCTTCGGGCTTCAAATGAGCATTGGCGCGAGCGGCCATAAGCGCCCGATGGAGATCCAGCCATATGATGGTACCGGCCCAATAGTGTGCTTCTCTATTTTGGGGATCGACGGCGAGCCATCGCCGATTCCACTCGCGAGTCTCTTCCAGCTTGCGTATCCTTTCGTCACCGGAAGCGCCTCCTCCGGCACGCGAATAGCTCATCGACGTGAGCAACGCGAGCGCCGTCGTATTGTTCCCATTGAGTTCGAGAACCTTTGTGAACACGACTTCGGCGCGGCTCGCATACGCAATGTTCCCGGGCGATGGCTCTCCGGGAATGTACATCGCCATGTAGGAGGTTCCCATGTACAGCAGGGCCGCGACATCCTGGGGGTTCATCATTGCGGCGCGCTCAAATGCATCCGCGGCCGGCTGATACCTCGCATTTGCAAACCACGCGACGCCGTACTGCTTCCAGCCGTCGACATCGGTTGGCGGTGGAGGCAGCACCTTAACCATCGCATCGAACCACGCGGCCGTTCCGACCGCCGCTGGTTGCGGCCGCAGCGATTTCTCACGCCGGACGTCGATCGCGCGCTGCGTCCAGGCGGTAGCTTCCGTAATGTCGCGCGAATAATGATCGCGCGCATCGCGAAGGTCGGCACGCTGGGGTTACCAAGGCTACGGCTCCGGTCTGTGGTGTGTTCGTCACCGCACCCAACCCGGTTGCGTAAATCTCGAGGTAGTCCCCGGCATGGGCGGGCGCGTTGGCATCCACCACGATTCCGGCGAGGTTCACGATGGCGCCTTGCCCGCCCTGCGGCGCGCCCAGGGAGAAAATACCCGGGTCGGCTTCGCCCACCGGGATCGTCTGTGGCGCGCTGCTGATTGAGTTGGCCGTTACCGTGACCGACGTGCTCGACTTACCCTGCAGTTCCCACGGCACTTGCAGATTCAGTTGCGACGAAGAGCTATAAATCACCGGAGCGGCAATGGCGTCAAACTGCACCGTTGCCCCGTTTAGGTTGAGACCAAACAAGCTGACCAAAGAGCCGGGAGCCAGAGCGCGCGCCTGGAACGACGCGGCGTTGGCCACGCCCGCGGTAACGAACTGGGGCGCGTTCGCGGCACTGGAGATTTGGGAAATCGATATCGTGTTTCCGGTGGCGCCAGCCAGGTTGGCGAAAAGGGAGGCGTCGCCAAGCACTCCGGCGACCAGGTTGTCGTACACACTCAATTGGTTCACCTGGTTTCCGGTCGCGTCAAGGAGTCCGGCGGCCACGTTGATGCCTTTGATCCCCGTGTAGAACCCATGTTGGACGGCAATCGTGGGGGTCTGGTCCACCTGGTTGCAGAAGATCTGGGCACCGGACACGACATTATTGTCGGCCGGGGATGGAGGGGAGTTTGCCGGCGCTCCGCCTCCCAATCCTGCGATAACGCTGATTCCAACCAGCGGTGTGTCCACATCATTGTTGGTAATGGAAATGTCGTTGAAGCTATTTCCAGGCTCGTTCCCTCCTACCCAGAGCTGAATGCCTCCGAAGGTGATGCCTGTATAGCCGTCGTACGCGCCATAACAGTTGCAAGGTTGCTGAACAACCGGCGTGGCCTGGATGCTGTTCGACTGGATCACCACGTTGGAAAGCGTATTCGCACTTGTGGTCCGGCTGTAGGAATCACCGACGCCGCCGCCGTTGAGCATCACTCCCAATTGCGTTACGGCGATCGTATTTCCCAGGATGGAGAGACCGCTGATGGTGTTGTTGCGGTTGCCGCAGCACGCCACTTGAAGGTCGATTCCGAAGCTGCCGGTTCCGGTAATGGTGTTCGAGAGAACACCGATGTTACGGGCAATGTTGTTCTCCGAGTACTGGATCGGCCGCAAGTCCGGTTGTGCATCGTCGCTGGCCGCATCGCCGCTCAACAGTGTGATGGCTGCTGGGAATGTGGATGTGCCCCAGGCGGCGCCGGTGATGCCAAGCTGATTGCCAATCACCTGCACGCCGTCAATCAGGTTCCCCGATGCGGCGCCCACACCCGTGGCGATCCGAATTTCATACTCGGGAAAAGGGGAGGAAATGACATTGTCCGCGATCAAGGTATCGAGCGCCTGGTTGTTCGTCGCCCCAAGCCCCGCTCCGATGTTCATCTCGATGCCTCCCGCACCCGGCATCGGAAGATTGATATTGTTGTTGGCGATGGTGGTGTGCTGCGCCGTTTCCCCGGCGCTCCCAAGTTCCATATCGATATCCAGCAGCGGGCCGGCGGCGTTGCCGGTGATCGTGTTGCCGGTAATCAGAACATGATCCAAATTGATCGGGGTGGTTGCGCTGATGGGTGAGGGTGGATTGACTCCGATTCCCGTCATCTGGATGTTGGTCAGCACCAGGTTGCTGATGGTGATGTTGGATAAGATCGTCGCGGTGGCTCCTGGCTGCCTTGGTCCCGGAGAACTGATCCAAACCCCGTATGTGAAATCCTGGAGAGCAAGCGCGTAAACGGTGTTGCCCCCGGAAGCGATAGTAATGCCTTTGGTGAAGTCGGACTGGCTGGTGCTGAGGGTGATATCGGGCTTTCCATCGCCATCGATGTCGCCGTTGATGGTGACGTTGCCCCCGGTAAGACCGGGCAATGTCCCCCCAGGGGCGGAATCGACCACGATGGTCGAGCCCTTCAGCGCCGGCGCAAACTGGATGACCCAGATGCCTGGGTCATTGTTCGTAGCCATGATCGCTTCCTCGAGAGAAATTCCATCCGGGCCGGGATTGGCTTCGAGCGCCACCACCGAGGACGTGTCGCCATTCGCTGCCACCGTGGCATTCGTGACCGTGATCACCGTTCCGCGATTCAGAACCACAGGCGGAATGGTCACCGCGGGCGGCGTATAACTTTTCGCGCCGATCGCGCCGCAATACGCCGGCAAGCTCTGCGCCCATGCCGGGAGTGCACCGATGGCCAACAAAAAGGGGATGGCCCCCATCGCGTGTCGCATTTTCAGGAGGCTCCAAGAGGCAAGTCTTAACCTGGGATTTCCATTTCGGACTCACAGGTCGAGTTCAGTATACACCAAGCCACCATCCCTTGATCCTAAATAGGGGTGCGACGCTGTATCTTTCCGGCCTGATCGCCGGCGTGCTGCGCTGGTGGGGAGTTCGCGTATGAAATGGAAACGGCTGGCGCTGATGGGCGCCGCCTCATGCATTTCGGCCTGCCTGATTCGAGCCGATGATTTCGACAAGGAACTGGCGGCTACCCTGAAGCTCGTGGTCATGGTCCACGCACAGCTCGCTGCGGCTCCGGTCTTCGGCGCTGGTATCGTGTTCGGCCGCGAGAAGGACCGGCTGTACATCCTCACCGCCAACCACGTGGTGCGGCGGGGCAATGCGGAGGCTACCGGCATCCAGGTCAAGCTGCGGTCGCACCCCGGTCAGGCGCTGGGGGCGCGCCTGCTGCCGAAAGCCGACCGCGACCTGGATATCGCGGTGCTCGCGGTCGACAACCTGGCGAGCCAGGGAGTTGACATCTGCGCTCTTCAGCTCGACCGACTGGGCGATCCTGCCGATCTGAAGCGTGGAAGCGACGTCTACCCTGTGGGCAACCCCAATGGCGCCGCCTGGGGAATGGCGGTGAAACCGGACCAGGTTTCCATGGTCACACGAGACGAAATTGCCTTTCAGTCGCCTTTCCTCGCGGTGGGAATGTCGGGTGGTGCTTTGCTGAACGAGGATGCAGACCTGGTTGCCATGGTCCGCAAGGACGAGCCACCCTTCGGCTTGGCGCTATCGCTGGACAAGGCGCTGGCGACGATTGCCAAGTGGGGATATCCGGAACAGCTTTGGCAAGACGAAGAGGATCGCTCGACCCCGCTGCACAAAGCGGCAACTGACCCCGCCAAAGTAAAAGCTCTGCTGGCAGAGGTGTGCGTCGACGTAAACCCTGTGGATAAGTCTGCCAACACTCCTCTTTATTACGCGGCGCGAGAGGGCAAAGCGGAAGTCATACAACTGTTGCTGCAGGCTGGGGCGAAGGTAGGTGTCAGAGGGGAATACCAGCTTACGCCGCTCCATGAAGCGGCCGGAAAGGGAAGCGTGGCTGCCGCGACTCTGCTTGTGGCGGCCGGCGCGGATGTCGATGCCGCCGACGATCAGAACCTCACGCCCCTCTACAACGCCGTCGCGGCCCGCAGCCCGGAGATGGTCAAGTTCCTGTTGGCACATGGGGCCAAGGTCAATACTGCGAGTGCCGCTCTCTCTGCCGCCGCGGGGAATGGCGATGTCGAGATGCTGCGCCAGCTTTTGGCCGCTGGGGCCAGCGTCAACGCATCCTGGCGCTCGCACGGTACGGCCCTGGAAGCTGCTGTGAGATCGAAGAGCCTGGAAGCGGTGCGGGTGTTGCTCGCAGCCGGCGCGGATGCCCGATCCGTTTCGTGGGACAACGCGGCGGGAACCATGCTGCATCTTGCGGCCCGTCAAGGATGGGTAGATGGGATGAAGCTGCTGCTTGCCGCCGGTGCTCCCCTAGACGTGTACGCGTTACAAGGCGAGACGCCGCTCTTAGAAGCGGTGATAAGTGGCAGCCCCGCCGCAGTGGAACTCCTGATCGCCTCAGGCGCGGGTCTGGCGGTCCGCAAGGACCGAGGAGAGAACTTGCTTTGCCTAGCCTCTCGCCTATACTCATCGAACAACCAGGACATCGAGGCGGCGCGCCTGGAGATTTTCAAAACGCTGATTGCGCACTCCGGCGGAGGCATCGATACTCTGGCGGGCCCGTACTCGGGTGAGGGAACCTGCCGGCTGTTCGACAGGGCGGCCGAAAACGGAGAGGTGGATTTCGTGAAAGCGCTCCTGGCTGCCGGCGCGGATCCCAATGGGAAAGAATTGAATCATCCTCTGATTACCGCGGCGGCGGGGGGGCAGGCGGAAATCGTCAGGATCCTGATGGATGCCAAAGTCAATCTCAATGCCACGGACGCCAGCGGCGTGAGCGCCCTCGACGCGACGCTCGACGGCAAACCAACCAAGGGCCGGCTTGAAATCGCCAGGCTGCTGTTGGCCGCCGGGGTTAAGGTAAATACGGCGCGTGAAGCAGGTGGCACTGGCGCCATCGGCTGGACGCCCCTGCACAGCGCCGTAGCGTCCCGTTGGCCGGTGGAGATCGTCAAACTGCTGTTGGCTGGGGGTGCTGACCGGAACGCGGCGAATGATCGCCGCCAGACTCCGATCTCGATCGCGACCGAGCTGAACGAGAACTGCCAACCACCCTTCCTCCATTCAAGCGTGTGGGAAACGCTGGCCGTCCCGCGTTCGAGGTCGAGGTCGTTCCACGTCAGCCCAAGGTATTCACTGGGGCGCATGCCTGTGGTCAGGGCGATTGCGAACAGATCCGAATATTGATGACCGGCGAGTGCCTTGACGAATATTCTCGCTTGTTCGACGGTCAGCACCTCGATTTGCGGGCGCTCTTGTCTGGGTAGATCGACCGAGTCTGCCGGGTTTGCCAGGATGAAGTTCCAGCGCATAGCCTGCTTCAACGCCGACCGCAAAACCGCGTGGGTATAACGGATCGAACGCGCCGACAGGTTTCGGACTAGCAGATCTCGGTAGAGCGCCTGAATGTCCAACGATGAAATGGATGCTAACGCCTTCGGGCCAAGCCGAGGACGCACGTAACGGCGTAGCAGGCCCTCGTAATCCTTGAGGCTCTTCGCGCGCAACCGCGGCTTCGCACAAAGCTCAAGCCAGTAGTCCAGGTGTTGGTTGAGCGTCTGCTTCGACGAATCGAGCTTTCGCCCGAGGTCTCGCTCACTGAGCATCTTGTTGAGATGAGCTTGCGCATCCCGCAGTCCGCCGTGGATGGTCTGGTTTAGATACTTTCGCCTCTTGGTTTCGGGGTCGCGGCCGCTGTATACGCGCACCAGCCAAGTACCAGTTTCGCGTCGGATGATCTGGCCGACTTTTCGTGCCATAAGGAACACCTCCGCTAGTGCGGGGCGAAACAAACGGCATATCTTGTCACGGCAAAAACATGTTTCGGTGGGGGCTAGATCAACCAAAAGCCGGCCGACGTTCTGACGTCACGCGGCATTCCAGCGCTTCAAAACTGCCGTTCCCAGAGAGCGGAAGACATTCGGGAAGCCAGGGAGAGGGCGACAAGCATGGATAGCGCCGGCAGCCCCGCCGCGAAACGCGTTATGGTTGGGGTTGGCAGACACGAGACAATTCACCTGCAGTCGAGGAGTGCTTCTTGATGGCTGAACGGCGGGCGCTGGTGCCAGCAGGCTATTCGAAATTGCTGAGCGACCTGAAGCAGCGTATCCAGACCCGCCCAATTGGCGCACCTGGATTGTGCGCACGGGGACGCTGTCGGACGCCTGGCCGTGCCCGCTTGATGCCACGCGAGGCGCGAGCGAGCGCTCCGTCATTTGACAGACGCACCGCTCTTTGAAGCGATTGCGCAGGTACATCCCCGCGGCACCCTCTTTTTAAAGAAAATGCGGCGGCCCGGAGCGGTCTATTTTTTGAGGCAGAAAGCGAGTTATCCTGGTAGAGGGCTCGACTATGAGTAACGCCGCTATTCCATCGTACCTGGAGATCATCGATTTCATCGCTGCCGGCACCACGCCGCAAACCATTGTCGACTATCGCCCCTCGCTCGAAGCCCAGCAGCGCGTTGCCGAATTAATTGAGCGGGAGAAAGAAGGCGGTCTGTCGCCCGAGGAACGATCAGAGCTGGATCATTTCATTGATCTGGAACACATCCTTCGGATGGCCAAAGGGCGCGCGCGACAGATCCTGATCAGTGGCTCGTGATATCGATGAGTCGGCGCGCCTTCTAGTCATAGAACGAGCCCGTCGACGGTGCGAATACTGCCTGGTGCATGAGGACAACGCCGGCTTTCCTCACCAAATCGATCACATCATTAGCCGCAAGCACGGCGGCTCCTCTGGTATCGGCAATTTAGCCTACGCCTGCATCCTCTGCAATCGTTACAAAGGTACGGATATCGCGTCGATCGATCATTCCGGCCGTCCGATCCGGCTGTTCGATCCCAGGCGGGACTCATGGGACGAACACTTCAAGCTGGACGGCCCGATCATCCAACCCTTAACGCCGGTTGGAGAGGTGACCGCGCGCATGCTGCGGCTGAATGCAGCCGAGCGTGTCATTGAGCGCCGCCTGTTCCAGGCACTGGGTTCCTACCGAAAGGTGTGACTCAGCCGCTCAATGGACCGCGGCTCCGCAAAAATGGGCGCGATCGAGCCTTTTGGTTCAGCCTCAACCTACCGTAAAGGCTCTGGCGAAGGAGCACATACGCAGCCGTGCGCTTTCTGCCGAGATGAAAGAACTCGCCCTGTTGCCGCGAGAATCTGCGGGCGCTAGCGAGTCTCTGTCATCCTTGGCGATCAAATGCGAGCCCCGAACAATCTCCGTTTTGCGATGTATCGACCGGCATACAGTCAGCACACACTGCCTTTGGCGAAGAACCGGTTTCGTTTCGCGAGTCCAGATTTGGCGGCTGACCACCAGTCAGTGTACGCGAGCCGAGTCGTGCGGTCTGGTCATGGCCTGGGCACTGATTCGGGTTATCGGTCCAGGAACAGTTGCTGGAGTGTAGCATGCACCAAAATCCGAGGTCTACGTGCCGGATATGTGCACGACCACGAGTGCCGCCACATTCGCCACTCGAAGGCCGGAGCCCGCTCAGTCAATCTGGTGTCCCCGACACCTCGGACTGAAGTGTTTGCTCCTGTGCTGATTATGGCGAACCAGTTTTCAATGACTTGCCGCTCTTTAAGAAATGGCGCAGAGTGGAGGTAGCCTTTGCTGTCGGCACCGAAATCGCGACCAAGTCAGGTTCCGTCCAGACGGCTTTGCCGCTCGTCATGTCCAGACGGTACATGGTGATCTTCAGGCTGCCGCGATTCGACTTCCACCTGTAAGTAGTGGTAATTCACTTCCTTACTCTGGAACGGATCGTCCTTTGCGCACTCGACCGGATAAGCGTGCGCTCCGGCGCCGCCGGTCACGAAGTCGACACCGGTTCACGGTTCGACCGTCCCTCCCCGCTACGATCAGGGATGGGTAAACTCGTTGGCGTGGGGTACCAGCTCGAAGTATGTGTCGCTGGGAAGATTGGTGTACCAATGACCGGTGAGACGGGCATACCCGAAAACGCCCAGGAACAGCGTGGCGATTCCGGCGGCCACAACCCACGCCGGCACCCGTTTCGCGCGAGGGGTTGAAAGGAACAGCGCGCCGGCTGCCGGGCAAACGGCAACGCACTCCAGGCAACCTGTGCATTCGGCGGAACGGATCGTGATCAGCCGATCCACCGGCAACACGTTGGGGCAGGCTTTGGCGCACTTGGCGCAATCAATGCACAGGCTGGGATTGCGCCGGATGCGCAAAGGGCTGGCCAGTGCTGCGACTCCCATCAGCGCGCCGTACGGACACAGATAGCGGCACCAGAAGTTCTGGATGAAGATCGAAGCGATCAGCAGGATTGCGGTCACGATGCCGCCGGTCAGGCCCAGGAAGCGGAAGAAGTTGAGCATCTTCACGTCGTCCACTAACCCGTAAGGTCCGCTGAGAAACGTGCGAATCGCGGGGACCGGCATCGAGCCGACCGCATAGAGAAACAGGCCCAATAGGATGTATTTCAGGCCACGCAGGGCGATGTCCGCAGGGCGTGGCAAGCAGAAATTGCGGTCGAAGGCGCGGCGGCCCAGGCGCCACAGGTACTCGGAAACGGTTCCCACCGGACACAGCCAGCCGCAGAAGCTCTTGCGAAAGATCCACGATGCAGCCAGAAAAGCGATCAGCAGGAACATACCGGCAGGATGGAGTGCCGGCACACTGCCGGACATCAGCAGGACCTTGAGGTTCATCAGAGAGGCGATCGGCAGCCACCCTTCGACACCGGGCGGACGGACGGCGTACGCAGACCGGCCGCCGGTTTCGTAGTAGCGGACGAAGAGATAGAACTCGACGCCGATCCAGACATTGAGCGCCAGGAAGGCAAGCTGCAACGCGCGGCGCAACGTTTGCGAACGGTCCTTGGCAGCGCGCTTCACCAGCTTCTTCCGGATCTTGATCGGCGGCGGTGCGGCAGTGGCAGCCATGGGCGCCCCTTACTCTCAGTGCGAACGTTCCATCTCGATCGCCCGCGGGAAGAGAACGTTGTTTTCCAGATGGATGTGCTGGTGCAAGTCGGCTTCGAATGCCGCCAGCGCTCTATAAAGCGTTTGGAAGCTGATGCAGGCATCAGGCGGCGCGGCATATCCGTTGCTGATCTGGCGCATGTTGCGTAGCGCGCTGCCGGCCCCATCGTGCTCGTTCATCATCATCGCGACCGGATTGCGCACGCTGCCGAAGGGAGGCGGCAGCACAGGCTCTTTCGCTACCACGGCCTCTTCCATGCGTAGGATGTACGGGAACAGAACCATCTCCTCCTTCATCAGATGAGTAGTCAACTCTTCGGCGAGCCCGCTGAAAACCTCGCGCAGGTGCGGCAACTCGGGATGATTCCCGCCGTGCACCGAGCACACCTTGTCAAACAGCGGGCCCAGCCTGGCGATTTCCTCGCGCGTATAAACGTGGTGCGTGCCCTGGATGTGCGCCAGCAGCTCGGAAAGAGGCTCGGCTTGCCAGTTTCGGGCTGGCGGGGCAGCGGACGCGAGACGGCTCGCCTCCGCGAGTGAATCCGCTACCTGGTTGACGGATGCATGAGCCGCCTGGCACGCCTGTTCCAAAGTTTGACCACCGCCGCAACAGTAGTCTATGCCCAGCTTTTCAAACACGCGGGTTGCGCCCAGGTTCCCCAGCGCCAGTTCGCCTACCGTCTTTTCCGTCATAACACTCATCGTTATTCTCCTCGATGTATCGAGCGTACTCCGCGTGGGCATGCCGCGCCTATGACTTTTGTCACAGGGAGATGCAAACTCCGGCGGGGTCGCGATGGGGCGCAGCCTATTCGGCGGGGTCGAGTTCGGCTTCGAAAGCCTTCAGATCGAGGATTACGGCGCGCCGGCCTTCCAGCTTGAGAAGTCCTTCCGCCTGCAAGCGGGACAGATTGCGCGAAACCAGCTCACGGACGGTCCCAAGTTGCGCGGCCAGTTCCTGGTTAGTGCCAGGCAGCGAGAATTCCATGCCCGCCGCCGACGCCTTTCCTTCGCGCTGAGCAAGATGTAACAGAAACGACGCCAGACGATGGCGCACAGTGGCGAACGACAGCTCTTCGATAATCCCCACTAGCCGCCGCAGGCGCGCGCCGACCACCCGAAGCACCTTGAGGGCGACGTCGGGGTGCGACAAACAAAGAGCCTGGAAATCCTGCTTCCCGACAAAGAGCAGCGTGGCGTGATCCACGGCGGCTCCGGAGGCCGGATAATTGCCACCATCGAAAACCGGCACCTCGGCGACGGAACTGCCCGGACCATCGATGCTGAGCACCTGCTCGCGGCCGCCGGACGAGCTCTTGAAGATGCGGATGTTTCCGCGTTCGATCACGTATAGTCCCGCGCACGGCTCTCCCTCGCCGAAAACCATTTCTCCGGGAGCGAACTGGCGCGGCACGGCGCGTTCGGCCAGGAATTGCAGTTCCGGATCCGTCAGGCCGGAGAAGATGGCGACCTTCGCCAGCGTCCGCCGATAGTCCGCGCGCGATTCTGCCACGGAGCTTATTGTAGCGAACGCATCGGCGAATGCTGCCATTCGGGCCGGTGGCTCCTAATCCTGGGTCATCCTGGCGCGGCCTCTGAATGGATGGCGCAGGCGCAGGACGGGTTCGCGCGCGCCCTGTTTTCATTCGGTGTCCCGAATCGGTGGCGTGTCGCATCTCGAAATAGATCGTGATACGATATATTCGTGAATGCAGACAGCGATCTAACCATTGATCGATATCGGGATCTGGCCGAATTCCGCAGGCAGATCCGGCAGTTTCTCCATTTCAGCGAACTGACAGCGAAGGAACACGGCATTGAGGCGCAGCAACATCAATTACTGCTGGCCGTGCACGGTCTGCCGGACGGAACAAACCCGACAATTCGGGAGATTGCCTCGAGACTGTTCATTCAACATCACAGTGCAGTGGAACTGGTCGACCGGCTGGAGGTTACGGGAACGGTCGTCAGGCATCCGGGAAGCCAGGATAAACGCGAAGTGTGGGTGCGGCTGACGCCGGCTGGCCGCGCGATCCTGCGTAGGCTCGCATTGGCCCACCGCACCGAACTGGAACGGTCTGGTCCCGAGTTGGCGCAGGCGCTGAACTCGGTGCTGCGTCACAGCAGAAGGGTGGCGGCATCATGAGCAACCCCGGCGTCAGAGAGAAAGGCTCCAGCGCCTATTCTCAGGAATTAGGCGATTTCACGACCACGGCGCGCGTGATTCCGCTTTCAGCGGCAGCGATCGGGATCGGCATTTTGAGCACGTTTGTCGCATGGGCGTTGCTTCGACTGATTGCCTTTTTCACGAATGCTTTCTATTACGGGCGGGTGAGCACGGTCTTCCGTTCTCCCGCTGGCAACCACCTCGGCTGGTTCGCGGTGTTGATCCCAGTGGCGGGCGGTCTCGTCATCGGTCTCATGGCGCGATACGGTTCGGAGCGTATTCGCGGGCACGGCATTCCGGAAGCGCTCGAATCGATTCTGATCAACGGCAGTAAAGTGCAGCCACGGCTCGCGATTCTGAAGCCTGTTTCGGCCGCAATTTCGATCGGCTCGGGCGGTCCCTTCGGCGCCGAGGGTCCGATCATCATGACCGGCGGCGCTCTGGGAAGCGTCATCTCGCAACTGTTTCACCTCACTGCGGCCGAGCGGAAGACGCTGCTGGTTGCGGGCGCGGCCGCGGGAATGTCCGCCACATTCGCGACACCCATCGCGGCCGTGCTGCTGGCGGTTGAGTTACTGCTATTCGAATGGAAACCGCGGAGCGCGATTCCGGTGGCGCTAGCGAGCGCGACAGCGGGCGCGGCGCGACGCTACGTTCTCGGCCTGGGCCCGCTCTTTCCTGTGCCGCACCACGCCATCTTCATCGGTCCGCAGGGCCTTCTGGGATGTGTCCTCGCCGGCCTGCTGGCGGGTGGCCTCTCAGCGCTCCTGACGATCGGCGTCTACGCCGCCGAGGACTCGTTCAAGAAGCTGCCGATCCACTGGATGTGGTGGCCCGCGATCGGCGGCCTCGCGGTCGGATTGGGCGGGATGATCTTCCCGCAGGCGCTGGGCGTTGGATACGACACGATCCAATCTCTGCTGCAAGGCGACGTGCCGCGCGAGGTGATTGCCGGCGTACTGCTGGTCAAATCGGCAATCTGGGTGATCTCGTTGGGCTCGGGAACTTCCGGTGGCGTGTTGGCGCCCCTGCTGATGATGGGTGCGGCGTTGGGAGGCGTTGAGGCGATGTTCCTGCCCAACGAAGGCGCCGGCTTCTGGCCGCTGATCGGCATGGGAGCGATTCTGGGCGGTACGATGAGGGCGCCGTTCACGGCGATACTGTTTGCGCTGGAACTAACCCATGACGTCAATGTTCTGCTCCCATTGCTGGTAGCCGCAATGCTGGCGCATGGCACCACCGTGCTGCTGCTGAAACGCTCCATCCTGACGGAGAAGGTCGCGCGGCGAGGCTTCCACCTGACACGCGAATATGCGACCGATCCGCTCGAGGTCCTGTTAGTGCGAGAGGCCATGCGAACGAAGCTTGCCGCGCTTCCAGCCGAAGCGACGATCGAGGATCTGCGCCACATCCTGGTTCGCGCGCCGGCGCACCGCCGCCAGCATCTCTATCCCGTGGTGGATCGGGAACGAAGGGTGAAGGGTGTGATTACGCGCAACGAACTGCGCAAGCTGACCGAATCGCCCACGGCGGAGGCGTCGCTAGCCGATGTGCTGAGAGAACCCGTGGTGGCTTATCCCGATCAGTCGCTGCGTACCGCCGTGTTGCGTATGGCCGAAACCGGTCTCACCGGGTTTCCCGTAGTCGACCGTGATAACTGGCAACTTCTCGGGATGATTTCGCTTGATGACCTGCTGCTCGCCAGAGTTCGGAACCTGCACGAGGAACACCGACGCGAACGAGTGTTGCGACTGCGCTTGCCATTTGGAGGCCGCACCAAGGTGACCAGGAACTAGGATGCCGTCAGCCTCGCGACATGCCGCACAGCACTGCTGCCCCGTCACCATCATGGCCAGAGACGATCACAGCAACAAGCTCGCCGGCCCAGTGCGGCGTTCAGCGCCGAACAACCGCAGGTCATTGAGCCAGCGAGATTCGGGAGTCAGTGGCGGATCTGACAGGAGGTCCCCAACGTATTGCTCCACTTCGCGAACCTCGTCGTGCTGGTGGTCCATTTCGGTCAGCAGATCCGGAAACGCGAGTCGTAAGCTCGGGTAGAAGACGACCTCTTCTTTCTCGAAATGGATCGAGGACAGGCGCCGAATGTCTCGGACGGCTGCCTGTGCCTCCGCAATCAGTGCAGGACCGAGTTGCTGCAAAGCTGCGAGGAGGTGAACCATGCCAAGGCGAGGTCATGACCTGGAATATGCAATGCCGCCGCCCAGACAACCGCAACGCCTGCCGCCGCGTCCCTATCACCACTGGCTGCGCTGTTCGGACTACAGAAACCCGCTAAACTCAGACAGAATGACAAGCCAGCAATTGACTGAGAAGGTCGCACCCAAGACTGAATTGGGGAAAGCTGACGTCGAAGTCGCGGTGGGCAACACTCTAGAGCCGATCCCGGAGGCTTTTCGATCCAATGAACGGGTAACTGATTCCCATGATGGATAGCAACCCGGCAGTGATTGAGGTCGCACTACAGCGGTTGGTGACGGTCTACATCGTCACTGGCCTGCTATTTCTTTTGCTGCCGGGGACATTCCTGGGAGTCTGGAATCTGGTTTCGATTAGCGGCCGGCATTCCCTGGCCGGCCTTTCACCATCTTGGCTCCAAGCTCACGGGCATGCTCAGATTTTCGGCTGGATTGGCACTTTCATCATAGGCATCGGCTACTACTCCTTGTCGAAGATGGGCCGGGTCATGCCCTTTGCCGCCAGCCGTGGCTGGGTATGCTGGGCCCTTTGGACCGGCGGAATCACCCTGCGCTGGGTGGCTAATGTAGCCGAGTGGTATTGGCGCGTCCTGCTGCCGGCCTCAGCGGCGCTGCAACTCGCGGGTTTCCTGATCTTCTTTGCGACCGTGAGCCGTCATCAGTCCAGACCGGCTTCCGCGCCGCCGGCCGCGCTTGAGACGTGGATGAAGCTGGTTATGGCTTCCACCGCCGGCTTCTTGCTTGCACTATTGATGAACCTGGTGGTGAGCATCGATCTGGCCATGACCAGCATGCATCCGGAGATACCACATTGGCTGGACCAACGCTATCTGTTTCTCGCCGCCTGGGGGTTTCCTCTCCTGGCGGTATGGGGCTTCAATGCCAGGTGGTTGCCTGTCTTCCTGGGGCTGCGTAAGCCCTTAGGGGGCGGCCTGATGGCCGCGCTGAGCGCTTGCGGCTGCGGCGTCGTAGCGGCGCTTCTCGGTCAGTTACGTCTGGCGACTGGGCTGCTGCTGACGGCCTGCATCCTCGCCTCCATCGCTCTGAGAGTATTCCAGCGGTCACAAAAGCCGGCGAAGACTCTCGGGGTCTCCCCCTCTTTTCCTTATTTCGTGCGCGGTGCCTACGCCTGGCTTCTTGTTGCGGCCTCGCTCGGTGTGTACGCGGCTCAATCCGATGCGCACGGCGGCATCTGGGGCGCCTCACGCCATGCTCTCACCGTCGGGTTCCTCGCCACCATGGTGTTCGCAATCGGCCAGAGAGTCCTACCCGCCTTCTGTGGGATGCGCCTCCTCTATAGCAAGAAGCTGATGTTCGCTTCTCTGGCCCTCTTGAATCTCGGCTGCCTCCTTCGCGTGGCCTCTGAGATCCCCGCTTACGAGGCCAATCTGCAGGCAGCGTGGACGATTCTGCCAATTTCGGCCATGACCGAATTGACAGCGGTGACCCTGTTCGCGCTCAATCTCGGCATCACGTTGTTGCTGCCGCCCCCGTACCCTGCTGTTTTGACGCAAAGCCCATAGCGGCGTCACTCCGAGCCGGGGACAAAATCGGTCTGGCCAGGAACGGAGGTTTTGAACAACATTGCCGGGGCGACACCTGCATCGAGAGAATAGTGCGTTCCGAAGGGCACAAGAACGATAGCGCCCCGCGCGGTCCGGCATCGGGAAGGCGGTGATGTTGTTGTTGCTGCTGGTGGTACGGTGAAAGAGAAGAATTGAGTTTTTGGGTCACATGGAGCAGGACTACAGGATCGAGCGCGACACCATGGGCGAGATGCGCGTACCGCGGGACGCACTCTACGGAGCTGAGACCGCGCGCGCGGTGGAGAACTTCTCCATTAGCCGGATGCGGTTTCAGCGGCCCTTCTTGCGCGCGCTCGGCCTGATCAAGGCCACCGCCGCTCAGGTGAACGGCCGGATGGGCTACCTGCCGCAGGCCAAGGCCGCCGCCATCGAGGCTGCCGCCAATGAGGTTGCCGAAGGCCGCCACGACGACTCGTTCGTCGTGGACGTCTTCCAGACCGGCAGTGGCACCTCAACCAACATGAACGCCAACGAGGTGATTGGCCACCTGGCCGGCTCGCACCCAAACGATGAAGTCAACCGCGGTCAGTCCAGCAATGACGTAATTCCCACCGCCCTGCATATGGCGACCGTTGAGACGGTTCAATGCCAGTTGCTGCCCGCTATGCGCAACCTGCACGGGGCGCTGGAGGCGAAGAGCCGCGAATTCGACGACGTTATCAAGATCGGCCGTACGCATCTTCAGGACGCCGTCCCTATGCGGCTGGGGCAGGAGTTTTCGGGATACGCGCGGCAGGTGGAAGCGGCACGGGAGCGCGTGGAGGCGGCCCTACCGGCCCTGTGCGAACTGGCCCTTGGCGGCACTGCGGTTGGCACGGGGCTCAACGCGCCCGCAGGCTTCGCCGCCGCGGTAATCGCAGAACTGGCTGTCCGGACCGGCCTCCCTCTTCGCGAGGCCTCCAATCATTTCGAGGCGCAGGGGGCGCGCGATGCCGCGGCCTTCCTATCCGCCGCGCTGAGAAACTACGCGCTGTCGCTCGTCAAGATTGCCAACGACATACGCTGGCTCGGCTCGGGACCGCGTTGCGGCATTGGTGAACTTCAACTGCCCGCCACGCAACCTGGCTCGAGCATTATGCCCGGCAAGGTCAACCCGGTCATTGCCGAGAGCCTGCTGATGGTGTGTGCGCAGGTGATTGGGCACGATTCCGCAATTGCCTGGTGCGCTGCGGCGGGCAATTTCGAACTGAACGTCATGATGCCGCTCATGGCTTGGGATCTGCTGGATTCGATCGGGCTGCTGGCCGCGGGCACTCGAAATTTCGAGACGCGTCTGGTGCGAGGGCTGGAAGCCAACCGCGAACGCGCCGCGGCATTCGTCGAGCAGTCCTTGGCCATGGCCACCGCGCTGGCTCCGATCATCGGCTATGAGCAGGCTGCCGCGCTTGCCAAGGAAGCGAGCGCCAGCGGACGTACAATCCGGGAGGTCGCCCGCGAGCGCAGTGGTATCCAGCCCGCCGAATTGGAGCGGCTGCTCGACCCCCGCAGCCAAACCTGAGGAGCTCCGATCAGTGCGATGAGCGGTGAGAGTGTGCTTGTTACCCAGCCGAAGATCTTGACCATCGGTCATTCGACGAGAACTCTCGATACCTTCGTCGAAATGCTCTCTGCGCTCCGCGTGAAACACCTCATGGATGTGCGGACCATCCCGCGCTCTCGTCACAACCCACAGTTCAATCGCGACACCCTGCCGGAACCACTGCGGCTCGCAGGAATCGCTTACACTCACATGGAGCAGCTTGGGGGACTGCGGCACGCACGCCAGGACTCGCCGAACACCGGGTGGCACAACGCCTCGTTCCGGGGTTTCGCCGACTACATGCAAACGCCGGAGTTCGAAGCCGGTCTGGAGAAGCTTATGCAACTCGCGGCACGCGAGCAAACCGTCATCATGTGCGCCGAGGCGGTACCCTGGCGCTGTCATCGCTCACTCATAGCGGACGCACTGAAGGTACGCGGCGCGCAGGTCGAACATATCATGAGCGCAAGCCGGACACAGCCGCACTTGCTTACTGGCTTCGCAAAGGTCTCGGGCATCCACATCACCTATCCTCAGGAGACAGGTTGACGTCAGAAAATGCGTGGCGGTGAGCTGGAAGCGGTCACGCCGGCAGCTACTCAGCCTCTGGTGCCGTTCGGATGCCGTTTCGTCCAGTTCTGGGATTGCTTCTTTCGAGGTTTCCCGACAGATTCCCGGAAGGCAGAAGCGCAAGGATATACTATTGCAGAGTAAGATGTCCAAATACGTTCGTTTGCCGTAAGGAATTGGAAAGCTGAAATTCCTGTCAGGAAGTGAAGGAGGCATATGATCGCCACATCCGCCAATGCTGCGCGTCTCTCTCCGTGGTGGAGACATTCGGCCATCCTCGTCATGATCGCCGGCTTCTCGGTTCTGACCTTTGTAACGGTCCTGACCTATACGAACGCTCCACCCATCCCCGAGCGGGTCACAGATGTAATGGGAACGGTGTTGTTTACTGGAGCTGACATCCAGATGGGCCAGGAGGTCTTTCTCAAGTACGGTCTGATGGAGCACGGGAGCCTGTGGGGCCATGGCGCCTACTTGGGTCCCGATTACAGTGCGGAGTACCTGCATAGGCTCAGCGAGGTCACCCTGGACACGGTCGCAACCGAGAAGTACGGCAAACCGTTTGCGCAGCTCTCGCCGGACGAGCGGAGCATCGCATCCGCGCGGACGATGACGGCACTTAAGGAGAACCGGTACGAACCAACCTCGCGAACGCTCCGGTTCTCGCCGGGCGAGGTGGCCGCCTACCGCACACAGCTTCCCGAGTGGAGCGACTACTTCACCAGGAAGGACGCCGCTCCCGGGCTGCCAGCCAACTATATTCAGGACCCCGCGGAGCTGAAAGCCCTGACGAGCTACTTCGCCTGGGCGGCCTGGGCCGCAGCGGCGAACCGCCCTGGGAAGGATTACTCATACACGAACAACTGGCCGTACGAGCCCATCGCGGGAAACCGCCCTTCCACGGAGGCCTATGTCTGGAGCGCCCTAAGTCTGATCACCCTCCTGTCGGGGCTGGGTTTGATCCTCTTCGTGGTCGGCAAGTTCGACTACCTGGGCTGGAAAGGCGAGGGCGCCAGCGCTCACATCATGCACTCCGCTCCCCTTGCTTTGAAGCTCACGCCCAGCCAATGGGCGACGGGATGGTACTTTGCCGTCGTGGCCCTCCTGTTCCTGGCGCAATCGTTCCTGGGAGGTGTGCTCGCCCACTACCGTGTGGAGACGGGAGCCTTTTACGGGCTCGACATCGCCCGCTGGCTGCCCTACACCCTGGCGCGCACCTGGCACCTACAACTCGCCATTTTCTGGATCGCGACGGCATGGGTGGGTGGCGGCCTTTTCCTGGCGTCGTGGGTCGGTGGCGCGGAGCCCAAACACCAGCGAGCCGGCGTCTACGCACTCCTCGGTGCGCTGGTGGTGGTCGTCTTTGGCAGCCTGGCAGGCGAGTCCCTCGGCATTAACAACAAGCTGGGGCAGTTCTGGTTCTGGTTCGGTCACCAGGGTTCCGAGTATCTGGACCTCGGGCGGTTCTGGCAGTACTTGCTGGCCGTTGGCCTCCTCTTCTGGCTGTTTCTGATGTTTCGCGCGCTCAAGCTCGCCTTCAAGAGCCCTGACAAGCGCGAACTTTCCTCGCTCTTCCTGTACGCGGCCGTGGCCATCCCAGTCTTCTACCTGCCCGCGCTGTTCTATGGCCCGCACACCAACTTCGCCGTCATCGACAACTGGCGCTTCTGGATCATCCATCTTTGGGTGGAGGGATTCTTCGAACTCTTCGCGACGGTGCTGGTGGCCATCATGTTCCACCAGATGGGCGTGGTCAGCACCAAGACTGCCACGCGGCTGATCTACCTGGATGCCATCCTGTATCTCAGCGGCGGGATCGTCGGCACAGGCCACCATTGGTATTTCACGGGCCAGGGGACGCTCAATATGGGCTTGGCGGCGTGCTTCTCGGCTCTGGAAGTTGTGCCTCTCACGCTTCTGACTCTGGACGCCTGGGATTTCATCAAGCTGAGGAAGGCGCAATGTTCCGCGTGCGGCCACGATCTGGCCTGGGGCCAGAAGTGGTCCATCTACTTCCTCATGGCCGTGGGTGTCTGGAACTTCGTCGGCGCGGGGATCTTCGGTTTCCTGATCAACCTGCCGATCGTGTCCTACTTCGAAGTGGGCACGACGCTCACCCCCAATCACGGACACGCCGCATTATTTGGCGTCTTTGGGATGCTGGCCTTGGCAGTGCTGGTCTTCTGCTTGAGGACCATGCAATCCGACGCCACATGGGAAGTGACGCAGAAGTTCGTCCGGGTGGGCTTCTGGGGCGCCAACGTAGGTCTCGCGCTCATGATCATCCTGGATCTGTTCCCCGGAGGAGTGATTCAGCTCTGGGATTCCGTGGCGAACGGGTATTGGCATGCGCGCCGCCTCACCTTTCTGATGGGCGGCACCTACCATAAGCTGGAATGGCTGCGCATGGTGGGAGATGTGGTTTTCCTCTTCGCCGGCGCCCTGCCCATCACGCTGGGCGCGTTGCGCAGCGTGTGGAAGAGGGATCTCTCCCCCGCGGCGTAGGGGGCCATGCCGGATCCGCAGGGGCGCCGGGATACTGCTAGTCCCCTAACCGGTGGTGTCGCGGCCGTGAGCCGCACCATACCGCAGGTACAAGTGGTTGCCCCGCTGCTTCACGCTGACGATGTCCAGCCATGGCGCCGTTTCAGGAAGAAACTCCACGCCGGTGATCAATCCCGGGCGTTGCGACTGCATGTCTCGGCCCGCCACCTGATGGGCTAGGGTGAGGAAGAGTTCGTCGACGCAGCCGTCCGCCACGAACTTGCCGAACAGCGTAGGGCCGCCTTCATGTAGAAGCAGCGATACGCCAAACTCAGCGCGCAGTAGTTCGAGAACGTCAGCCGGCGCAATAATGGGACCTTCGAGCGCCCTGACTTCCGTCGAAATCAGCGATCCTGCCCCGCTCGCGGCGAGAAGATCGCTACCGGCTTGTGTGGTGACGATCAATGTTCGTATGCCGGGTGTCTGGAATATGGCCCTTGTGAGGTCCACTTTGCCGCTCCCGCTCACGACCACCTGGAGCGGGGGAGCCGTCTTCTTCAAGACCTCGTGCCGGTAGCGCGCATAAAGGTCGTGGGCTTCCCGACATACGTGGTCGGCGACGAATAGGTGCCCTGGTGCGGTCTGGTGAAGCGTACCGGATCCCACCATGACGGCGTCTGCCGATGCCCGGAGGAGACCCATAATGAAACGGTCCGATCCGTCGAATCCGCTGATGTCGCCTCCTCCGGATTTGCCGGCGATTTCGCATCCGCCAACACGGATATCAAACTCAATGCGGAGATTCTGAGTTATTCGCGCAGCAAAGGGGTTTTTGCCGGAGCCAGCGTAGATGGCGCCGTCGTGCAGGCCGATCATAGCGCGGACAAAGCCATGTACGGCTCCGACGTCACCCATGAGGAAATTCTGCACGGCAGGGTTGCGGTTCCGGAGGCGGCTCAGAGATTGCTGGCGGAACTTAGCCGGTACAGTGTGAAATCGGTCAGCCGCCGCTGAGAGCATCTTCCGCCGGGATGGCGCGCGGCACGTTTCCCTGTCATCAGCCAAGGAGAAACTGGCAATGAGCACTTCAGCCGATACAACTTCGAACACTCTCAATCCGGCGCAACTGGATCAACTGGCGATCAACACGATTCGCTTCCTGTCGGTTGATGCAGTGCAAAAAGCCGATAGCGGCCACCCGGGTCTGCCCCTGGGGGCCGCACCCATGGCCTATGTCTTGTGGACGCGGTTTCTCCGGCATAACCCCACCGATCCGCAATGGTTCAATCGGGACCGTTTCGTCCTGTCGGCTGGCCACGGTTCGGCGCTTCTGTACAGCTTGCTGCACCTCACTGGCTATGACCTGCCTCTCGACCAGATCAAACGATTCCGCCAATGGGGCAGCATGACGCCCGGTCATCCGGAGCGCGGCCTGACACCGGGCGTGGAAACCACCACGGGCCCGCTCGGACAGGGCTTCGGCAACGGCGTGGGCATGGCGATCGCGGAAGCTCATTTGGCGGCGCGTTATAACCGGCCGCACTTCGAGATCGTCGATCATTTCACCTACGGGCTGGTCAGCGACGGAGATCTGATGGAGGGGGTGTCGTCCGAGGCGGCGTCGCTTGCCGGGCAATTGGAACTCGGCAAGCTGATTTACCTCTTCGATAACAACCATGTGACGCTCTCCGCAGGTACAAACATCGCCTCTAACGAAGATCACGCGCGGCGCTTCGAGGCGTATGGTTGGCATACGCAATCGGTGGAAGACGGAAACGATGTGGAGGCGATCGACCTGGCCCTGCGGGCGGCGCGGAGCGAAACGAAGCGCCCTTCGCTGATTCTCATTCGCACGCACCTGGGCTTCGGTTCCCCGGACAAGCAGGACACGTTTGAAGCGCACGGCTCGCCGCTGGGCGTAGAAGAGGTTAAGCTGACCAAGCAGAACCTGGGTTGGCCCATAGATCCCCTCTTCGATATCCCGCCCGAAGCTCTCGCCCATTTTCGCGAGGCCGTGCCGCGTGGCCGGCAGGCGGAGTCGGAGTGGCGGGATCGATTCTCCCGCTATGCCAAGGTACATCCTGAGTTGGCCCGGGAGTTTGAAGAACGCATGCGCGGCGAATTACCCGCCGGTTGGGATGCGGACATCCCGGTTTTCCCGGCGGACCCGAAGGGAATGAAAACCCGCGTGGCTTCCGGAAAAGTGATGAACGCAATCGCGCCCAAACTTCCGTCGCTGATGGGCGGTTCGGCGGATTTGGATCCCTCGACGTACACCGAACTGAAGGGTGCGGGTGATTTTGAATCTCCCGATCGATCCTTGGGAGACACTCAAGGATCGAGTGGCGGCGGCTGGAGTGACGCCGGGCGCAACTTGCACTTCGGCATTCGCGAACATGGCATGGGCTCGATCCTGAACGGCATGGCCGTCCACGGCGGTTACATCCCGTACGGCTCAACGTTCCTGATCTTCTCCGATTACATGCGCCCGCCCATGAGGCTAGCGGCCATGATGAAGCAGCAGGTGATCTATGTGTTCACCCACGACAGCATCGCACTGGGCGAAGACGGGACTACGCATCAGCCGGTGGAACAACTCGCCAACCTGCGGGCGATTCCAGGCCTGGTCGTGATCCGTCCCTGCGATGTCAACGAAACGGCGTACGCCTGGCGCGTCGCTGTGGAGTCGCGAGACCGTCCAGTCGCGTTGATCCTGACCCGCCAAGATGTGCCGACCCTGGACCGTAGCCATTATGCCTCCGCCGCGGGGCTGAAACGCGGGGCCTATATCCTGGCCGAGGCGGCGAGCGGCCATCCCGGGATTATTTTGATCGCCACCGGTTCAGAAGTGAGTCTGATCGTCGAAGCGCAGCGGGAGTTGGAAAAGCGGAACGTTCAGGCCCGCCTCGTTTCCATGCCCAGTTGGGAGCTGTTCGACGCGCAATCGGAGGAATATCGCCGCTCGGTATTTCCGCCTGTGGTCCGCGCGCGGCTGGCCGTGGAAGCGGGGGCGACGCAGGGATGCCACCGTTACATCGGCGACTCGACCATTTCGGCGCCTCCGCCCCCGCAACGGTGTTGATGCGCGAATACGGGTTTACGGTTGCGAACGTCTGCAAGCGAGCATTGGCCTTGCTGGAAAAAAGAAATGCCTGATCCGCGGACAGTGCTGCCAGGCACGCCCAAACGCATCGGTGTCGCGGCCGATCATGGCGGGTTTGAGCTCAAGGAATACATTTCCAGGATGTTGCGTGAAGCTCACTATGAAATGGTTGACTTTGGCGACAAACAGCCGAAGCCGGACGATGATTATCCCGATTTCGTTGTGCCGTTGGCCCGAGCCGTGACTCGCGGCGAAGTGGATCGCGGTGTGGCTATCTGCGGAAGCGGCGTTGGTGCTTGCATCGCCGCCAACAAGGTGCCGGGCGTGCGGGCGTGTCTGATCCACGAGCATTTTTCGGCGCGCCAGGGAGTCGAAGACGACGACATGAACGTAATCTGCCTGGGCGGCCGCGTGGTCGCGAACACCTTTGCTTGGGAGTTGGTCAGAACATTTCTCCATGCACGATTTAGTGGCGCCGAGCGTCATCGACGTCGCCTGGCCAAGCTCGTAAAGCTGGAAAGCAGCGAAGCGGCATGAGACACAAACCTCCTTCCAGCACGGACCGCCCGGCGAACAGTAATGGCCTCAAATTGTAGGGTTCTTCGATCACGGTTCTGCTTCTGACGATGGTCGTGGCGGCGCCGCACCTGGCGTTTGGTTATGCGACATTTACCCACGAAGAACTGATCGACCTCGCCTGGAACAATTCCATTCAGCCCACTTCTGCTCCAACGTTATCCCGGCACCACGGAGATCGGCCTGCGGGAGGCCCATGCTTACGTGAGCCGTTACCCGGCCCACTCCCTTTCTGAAACGGTCGTGGCGATCCCTTTCAGAGCTGCGCCGAGCCGACAACAAGGACGAACGCGTCCTGGCCTGAACCAAGAGCGAGCAAACGGGAATGACATCCTTCGTATCGACCAGGAGATCCGCCACTTGCACTTGCTCCTGCGAGGATCGAGTTCGAAGGCACGCAAATCATTGAGGACTCGGTTCAGTACCTCCTGAACCGCTGGCTTGTGGGCTCGTAAAAACGGAAGGACGGCCTGACCAATCCCACCCATATTAGCTGTCTTGCCCGGCAAAATCCGATCACCAGCCAATGATCAGCAGAGGATCGCCCGATCAACCGCCATTGCATTTTGCTTCGGCACTATTACGCAACGCGGGCCGACTCATCGCTAAGCTTCCCTCATCCGAACCTGACGGAGCGTCTCGCAGTCCTGCTTAAAGTCCGCCACGGTGAAGTCGTAGACCTCGTGCTCCTTCAAGAACGCATCCGTCTGCATGTGGGTTTCGAAACCAAGCAGCCTGCGAAGCTGAGCGGCCGTAATGGCGCGGGACCGGTATGCTTCGAGCGCCAGGCTTTCAAGCGCCGCGCGAGGCAGATCCGTCCACTTCGTTTCCAGTCCTGTGCGATGTCTTCCGGCAGTTCGAACGTGATCAGCATGGCCCTTCAGTCATTATCTCAAGGCACGGCTCGTTCACCGCACGCCCGCTTCCGAAGCCGTCATAAGACGGTCTTCGCACCTAACGCATCTGATACCGCCCCAACAGGCGACCGTAAAGGGCGTCCTTTTCGGGGGGAACCTGTCTCACGTGCCGAAGCTTTTCGCGACGCCGGGCTCGTCTTCGCCACCGTGGGGATCTTTACCAGATCCAACCTGCCGTGAACGTCGGTCGCCGGCACCAGATAGCGCATTGTCGTTTCGAGCGACGTGTGCCCCATCCAATGTTGCACCGTGCGAACGTCGAAGCCCTGTCGAAGCATGCGGGTCGCGTAAGTGGAACGAAAGGTCTTTAGATCGAACTTCGCGGAATCGAGGCCGGCACGCTTCGCGACGGCCTTACAGCGATCAAGCATGTGCTGCTCCCGATTTCCGGTAGGCGAGGGAAATACGAACTGGCAGTTTGGCCGCCTGGTGTGCTTCTCAAGCTCGGCGATGAGTTCGGCGGAGGCAGGGATTTGACGCTCCTCGCAGCGCTTGGGATAGAACCCAAGTTCCGGCTTGGCGGTTACGCGCACGGTCTGCAACTGAAGATTGATGTCGCTCCAGAACAGATACATCACTTCCTGCTCGCGGAATCCGGTCAGCAGGAACGTGGAGAACAAGACACGCTCCGAATCGAAAATGGCTTCAAAGAACCGACCGAGATCCTCTTCACGATATTCCTTGGGAAGAAACGTGATCCGCTCCGGCAACTGCAACTCACGAGTGATGCCGCCCCTTCCATGACGCTTGAGGAATTGCGCGACGATTACGGCGTTGTGAAGGA
>Ga0224557_1000565_pt1 | contig 40728 bp, 35 predicted proteins | sample 714S31014metaG_FD_180677 | JGI IMG/M metagenome (GOLD analysis project Ga0224557, IMG submission 180677) | Peat soil microbial communities from Stordalen Mire, Sweden - 717 S3 10-14 | ecosystem: Environmental > Terrestrial > Soil > Wetlands > Peat | place: Sweden: Norrbotten County, Stordalen...
CTCATGGAGGCCGATGCCTGGCCCGGACCGTCGCTGGTGATCGCCTACTCGACCTGCATCGCGCACGGAATCGAGATGTCGACCTCCATGACCCACCAGAAGGACGCGGTGCGCTCCGGCTACTGGCCGCTCTACCGCTTCCACCCGACCGTGGAGGAGTCCGGCGAGCCCCTCACTCTGGATTCCCGCGAGCCCTCCATCCCGGTCTCCGAGTTCGTCAACTCCGAGGTGCGCTTCTCGTCCCTCGCCCGCAGCGATCCGGACCGCTCCCGCGATCTGATGAAGCTCCTGGAGCGGGATGCCGCCGAGCGCTGGCGCTACTACAGCCAGCTTGCCGGTGTGCACCGGACGCTCGTCAGCGACGGGGTCGAGGACGAGCCTGAGGAGGACGGCGAGGGTGCGGACGGCAGCGCCGCGGCGCCGGCCGTCGCGGTCGCCGATGAGGAGGCCAAGTCGTGAACCCGAGTGACGTCGATCTCAGCACCACGTATCTCGGTCTGACCCTCAGGTCTCCTCTCGTCGCCTCGCCCAGCCCCCTCACCGGGGACGTCGACTCGGCCCGAAGGCTGGCCGCGGCCGGCGTGGGTGCGCTCGTGCTCCCCTCCCTTTTCGAAGAGGAGATCGTCGCCGAGGAGCTCAGCCTCACCGCCGCCCTCGAGGCGGGGGCCGGGGTCAACCCCGAGGCGACCAATTACTTCCCGCCGGTCGAGGGCGCCACGCTGGCCGACCGCTACCTCGCCAACCTGGAGCGGATCAAGTCGGCGGTCGACGTCCCCGTCATCGCCAGTCTCAACGCCACCTCGGTGGGGGCGTGGAGCCGCTATGCGGAGCTGGTGGTGCGCGCCGGTGCCGACGCCGTCGAGCTGAACGTCTACCGGGTCGCCGCCAATCCCCAGTTCGCCGCCGCGGACATCGAGACCGCTGACCTGGAGCTGATCTCCGACGTCTGCGCCAAGGCCAAGGTGCCGGTGGCGGTGAAGCTCTCGCCCTACTACTCGTCCATGGCCCACTTCGTCCACCAGGTGATCCGTGCGGGAGCCTCGGGTCTGGTGCTCTTCAACCGTTTCTACCAGCCCGACATCGACCTGGAGACCATGGATGTCGAGTGCCGCCTCGAGCTCTCCACGCGGGTCGAGCTGGGGCTGCCGCTGCGCTGGATCGCCATGCTCCGCCCGCAGATTCCTGACTCCGTGTCACTGGCTGCGACGTCAGGTGTCCACGCGGGCAAGGATGCCGCCAAGGCGCTGGCGGTGGGCGCCAACGCGGTGATGATGACCTCGGAGCTGCTCCGTCTGGGGCCCGAGAGGGTTGCCGGAGTGGAGACGGAGCTCCGTTCCTGGCTTGCAGAGCACGAATACGATTCGGCCGCCCAATTGCGCGGATCGGTGTCCCGGGTGACCGCGGAGGCCGGCGAGGCCTTCGAGCGGGCCAACTATATGGCTACCCTTCGCTCTTGGGTTGGCGTGGGTGCCGGACCAAGGAGGTGACCTCATGAAGGTTTGGATCGACCAGAAGTACTGCACCGGAGACAACCTCTGCGAGGACCTCTGCCCGGCCGTCTTCACCCAGCTCGACGACGGGCTGTCCTACGTGAAGCAGGATGGAGTGGTCCTCGACAAGCCCGGTGGCAAGGAGAGCATGGCATCCGTGCCCGCGGAGCACGAGGAAGCAGTCCGCGAAGCCGTCGCGCAGTGCGCCGGCGAGTGCATCTTCATCGAGGAGTAGCAGATGACCGTGGCGGCCGACGCCCCTCCTGCCTCCCCCCCCCGCGACGACAAGCGCTGGCGTCAGGTGGACGTCCGCATCCGCCGTCTGGGGGCGAGGCCGGATGCCCTCATCGAGGTCCTCCACACGGTGCAGGAGGTCTTCGGATACCTGGATGACGATGCCCTGAGCTACGTGAGCGAGGCCCTCAGCGTACCGCCCAGCCGGGTGCTGGGAGTCGCCACCTTCTACTCGCACTTCGTCCGCAAGCCTCAGGGAGAGCACACCTGTGTGGTGTGCATGGGGACGGCCTGCTACATCAACGGCGCAGGCGCCATCCTCAACCGCATTCATGACACGCTCGGCATCGACGCGGGTGCCACCACCTCCGACGGCCGGATCTCACTGCTCAGAGCGCGTTGTCTGGGGGCCTGCAGCATGGCCCCGGCGGTCGTCATCGATGACGAGGTGCACGGGCGGCTGTCTCCCGACGCCGTGCAACACATGCTGGAGGCGCTATGACCGAAGCGGGCACTCCGACCCCGGCGCGCCGGCGCCGCCAGGACCCTCTGATCCCGGCCGGTCCGGTGCGTGCCTCTGCGCACGTCTGCATGGCCGCGGGCTGCCTGTCGATGCAGGCGGACACCGTTTTCGACTCCCTCTGCGAGCGGGTGACCGCACGCGGCCTGACCGACGTCGCCGTGAAGCGCGTCGGCTGTCTGGGGCTCTGCGCCGCCGGGCCGCTGGTCGCGGTGCCCGAGACGGGGCGTCTCTTCGATCGCGTCGCGGCCGGCGACGACGCCGCCCTGGACGGTGTGGTCGACGGGCTCGCGGGCGGCGAGGGTGGACGCCCGATCGCCACCGACCCCTTCTTCTCCCACCAGGTGAAGGTGGTGCTGGAGCACTGCGGCCAGATCGACCCCGAGCGGGTCGAGGACTACGTCGCCGTGGGTGGCTACGAGTCGCTGACCAAGGCGGTCACCACCATGACCCCGGCCGAGGTGCTGGGCGAGGTGACCCGGAGCGGGATCCGCGGTCGAGGTGGCGCCGGTTATCCCACCGGTCTCAAGTGGACCACGGTGGCCAAGACCGACTCTCCCCACGGGAAGTACGTGGTCTGCAACGGGGACGAGGGCGATCCCGGTGCCTTCATGGATCGCAGCGTCCTGGAGAGCAGCCCCCAGCAGGTGCTGGAGGGCATGGCCATCGCCGGCTACGCGGTCGGTGCCAACCACGGCTACGTGTACGTCCGGGCCGAGTACCCGCTGGCGGTCAAGCGCCTGACCACGGCGATCCGCCAGGCGGAGCACGCCGGCCTCCTCGGTCCGAGGATCGCCGACACCAGCTTCGGCTTCGACGTCGAGATCCGCATCGGCGCGGGCGCCTTCGTCTGCGGCGAGGAGACGGCGCTGATCGCCTCCATCGAGGGGGGACGGGGTACGCCCCGGCCCCGGCCGCCCTACCCTGCCGCCTCCGGGCTGTGGGGCAAGCCGACCCTGATCAACAACGTGGAGACCCTCGCCAGCATCCCGACGATCATCGGCCGCGGGGCCGAGTGGTACTCGGCCATCGGCTCCGGCAAGAGCCTCGGGACCAAGGTCTTCGCGCTGGCGGGGAGCGTGGTCAACACCGGCCTCATCGAGGTGCCGCTGGGGCTCACCCTGCGCGAGATCGTCTTCGAGATCGGCGGCGGGCTCCCCGGAGGCGGGAAGTTCAAGGCCGTGCAGACCGGCGGACCCTCCGGCGGCTGCATGCCCGAGTCGCTGCTCGACATGGCGGTCGACTATGAGTCGCTGGCTCAGGCGGGCTCGATCATGGGCTCCGGGGGCATGATCGTCATGGACGACGGGACCTGCATGGTCGACGTGGCCAAGTTCTTCATGGACTTCTGCCGCGAGGAGTCGTGCGGCAAGTGCATACCGTGCCGCGTCGGCACCACCCAGATGTACGGCCTGCTGGATCGCATCACTCGCGGTCTGGCCAGCCGGGACGAGCTCGCCGAGCTGGAGTCGCTCGCCGGCATGGTCCGGGACACCAGCCTCTGCGGGCTCGGCCAGGGCTCGCCCAACCCGGTCGTCTCCACCCTCCGCTACTTCCGGGACGAGTACATGGCCCACATCGACGATCACCTCTGTCCGGCGGGGGTCTGCAAGATGGAGCCTCGAGAAGCCGCGCTGGCCGCCGGGGAGGTCGCCCCATGAGCGTGCTCACCCTGACCATCGAGGGCCGGGACGTCGCCGGTCAGACCGGGCACACCATCCTCCAGGTCGCGCGCGAGAACGGGATCCCGATCCCCACCCTCTGCCATCTGCAGGGCCTCTCCGACGTCGGCGCCTGCCGGCTGTGCGTGGTCGAGGTCGAGGGCCAGCGCAAGCTCTTCCCCGCCTGCGTCACCACCATCGACGAGGGGATGAAGGTCACGGTCAACTCCGAGCGGCTGGCCGCGCACCGGCGCCGGATCGTGGAGCTGCTCTTCACCGAGCGCAACCACATCTGCTCGGTCTGCATCGCCGACCGCAACTGCGAGCTCCAGGACCTCGCGGTGGCGGTTGGGCTCACCCACTTCGAGCTGCCCCTGCTCTCTCCCCAGGCGGTGGTGGACGCCACCCACGAGCGCTTCGGCATCGACCACAACCGCTGCGTGCTCTGCACCCGCTGCGTGCGCGTCTGCGATGAGATCGAGGGAGCCCACACCTGGGACGTGATGGGTCGCGGCACGGAGGCCAGGCTGATCACCGATCTGGGCATCCCCTGGGGAGACTCCAACACCTGCACCAGTTGCGGAAAGTGCGTTCAGGTCTGCCCCACCGGAGCGCTCTTCGAGAAGGGGAGGTCGGTCGCCGAGGCACGGCACCGCCGGCCATACCTGCCGTACCTGGTGGCTCATGAGGGACGCACGCGATGAGCAAGCCACGCCTCGCCACCATCTGGCTCGACGGCTGCTCCGGCTGCCACATGTCGCTCCTGGACATGGATGAGCGCCTGCTCGACATCACCGAGCGGGTCGACATCGTCTACGGGGCCCTGGTGGACATCAAGGAGTTCCCCGAGGACGTCGACGTGACCCTGGTGGAGGGGGCGATCAGCTCCGAGGACGATCTGCGCAAGATCTACGAGGTGCGCCGCAACACGCGCATCCTGGTCTCCCTCGGCGACTGCGCGGTCACCTCCAACGTTCCGGGGATGCGCAATCAGATCGGGCCCGCGGCGATCCTCGAGCGCGCCTATCTGGAGAACGTCACCATCAATCCTCAGCTGCCCGGTCCGATGGTGCCGCGGCTGCTCGCCATGTCGCGTCCGGTGCACGCCGTGGTCAAGGTCGATGTCTTCGTGCCGGGATGCCCGCCCTCGGCCGACCTGATCCACAGCGTCCTCGACGATCTGATCTCCGGGCGGGTGCCCGTTACCGCGGGGGTGACCTGCTTTGGCTGACAACACCATCGTCATCGAGCCCGTGACCCGGATCGAGGGGCACGCCAAGATCACCATCCAGCTGGACGAGGCGGGCGAGGTCGCCGACGCCCACTTCCACGTGACCCAGTTCCGCGGTTTCGAGCGGATCAGCCAGGGCCGGATGGTCCACGAGATGCCGTCCCTCATGGCGCGGATCTGCGGCATCTGCCCGGTCAGCCACATGGTCGCCTCGGCCAAGGCCTGCGACGAGATCCTGGGAGTCACCGTGCCCCCGACGGGGGTCCGGCTGCGCCGCGTCCTCAACCTGGCCCAGATCGTCCAGTCCCATGCGCTGAGCTTCTTCTACCTCTCATCGCCCGATCTCCTGCTCGGCTTCGACTCGGACCCGGCCCTGCGCAACCTGGTGGGCGTGGCCCGCCAGACGCCCGACCTCGCCCGTGACGGAGTGGCCCTGCGTCGCTTCGGCCAGCGGATCATCGAGCGGCTGGGCGGGAAGCGAATCCACCCGGCGTGGGTCGTCCCCGGAGGGGTCAGCCGCCCCCTGGAGGCATCGGAGCGCGACTCCATCCTGGCCGAGATCCCCGATGCCCGGATGCGGGCCCACCGCACCCTGGAGTGGTTCAAGAAGAACGTGGCATCGTGGACGGAGGAGGCAGCCCACTTCGGGGACTTCCCGAGCCTCTACATGGGGCTGGTCCACGAGGGCGGCAACGCCGCTTACTCCGACGGCCTGCTGAGGGTCGTCGACAGCAGCGGCTGGGTGATGGCGGATGGGGTCGATCCCCGGGCCTACGAGGAATACCTCGGGGAGACCGTCGAGCCCTGGTCGTACCTGAAGTCGACCTACTTCAAGCCGCTCGGCTACCCGGCGGGGATCTACCGGGTCGGTCCGCTGGCCCGGCTCAACGTCGCCGAGCGTCTCGGCACCTCCGCGGCCGACGCCGAGCTGGCCGAGTACCGCGAGCGGCTGGGGCGATACCCCTCCAGCTCCTTCCATTACCACTACGCCCGGCTCATCGAGATCGTCCACTGCATCGACGTGATCGACGAGATCCTCTCCCGGCCCGACATCCTCGACCCCCACGTCCGGGCGCGCGCCCAGATCAACCGCAACGAGGGCGTGGGTGTCTCCGAGGCCCCCCGCGGGGTGCTCATCCACCACTACAAGGTCGACGACGACGGTCTGGTGGAGTGGGTGAACCTGGTCATCGCCACCGGCCATAACAACCTGGCGATGAACCGGAGCGTGCTGCAGACGGCTCGCCACTACATCAAGGGCGACCAGGTCAAGGAGGGGATGCTGAACCGGGTGGAGGCGGTCATCCGCTGCTACGACCCGTGCCTCAGCTGCTCCACGCACGCCGTCGGGCAGATGCCGCTCGAGGTCGACATCCGCGACGCCGAGGGCTCCCTGCTGCGCCAGGTCTCCCGCTGATGGCGACCGGACGGACCCCGCGCCGGGCGGCGCGGGCCTGAGCCCGGCACTGGGGGGCGAACCCGCCGAGCTGCCCAACCGGGGAGTGCTGGTCGTCGCCTGCGGCAACACGCTGCGCGGTGACGACGCCGTGGGGCCCGACGTGGGAGAGCTGCTGACCGTCGGGCTGGCCGGCACCGGGGCGACCGTGATCGTCTCCGACCAGCTCCTCCCCGAGCTGGCCGACGACGCCAGCCGGGCGCGTCTGGTCGTGTTCGTGGATGCGGCGGCCGACCGGCCGGCCGGCTCGGTGAGCGTCCGGACGGTGGCCCCGCGGCGGGCCGCCGCCGCCGGGGCGGATCGAGCCGCCGGAGTGGCGGCGGGCGAGGCGCGCTCGCTCGACCCCTTCTCTCACGGCATGGGCCCGGAGGACCTCCTCGCGCTCACCCGCGACCTCTACGCCGCCGCCCCGACCGCGGTGCTGGTGAGCGTTGGGGCGGCCAGCTTCGAGCCCGGCGCCGAGCTCTCCGGGGCGGTGAGGCTGGCCATACCGCGCGCCGTGGAGGCCGTGCTGCACGCCATCTCGGAGGGGACGCGTCGCGCCTCGACACCCCATGCATGAGATCTCCCTCGTCACCGAGCTGGTCGCCGAGTGCGCGCGGCGCGCCGGGGGACGTCGGGTCGCCGCCGTCCAGGTGCGCTGCCCCGACGGCGTCGATGCGGACGAGCTCACCGAGGCCTTCGCCCAGCTCACAGCGGGCGGCGTGCTGGCGGATGCCGCCCTGGAGATCGAGACGGTTCGGCAGGTGCTGACCTGCGAGTGCGGCTTCGCCGGAGAGGTGGATCCAGAGCAGTGCGCCGGCCATATGGTCATCTGTCCCGCCTGCAGCCGCGTCCATGAGGCACCCGACGCCCTGGAGCTGATCGCCGTCCGCTGCGTCGACGAGGCCGGCACCGTTCTCTAAGAGAGAAAGTTAGCCGCGGATAACATTCCTTGATCTCAAGCGGTTGTCCGTGCCAGAGTCGCGGCGCGGAACCGAGGCTCATGTGGCCCGGCTGACCGCGCCCGGCCCTCGGTGCCAGCGCCGCGTGCCACCTCACCGACGAGAGAGACAGAGCCTCGCCATGCCACACACCACGCCGGAGGTCGACCCCATCGCGGGCGGCGTCCAGCTCTTCCGCAGCTGCATGGTCTCCAGCGAGTACCCGGGAGCCGAGGCAGCCACGAAATGGCTCTTCGAGAAGCTCGGGGTCGAGTACATCGTCAATCCCGAGCAGACCTGCTGCACGGGCATGGGCTACTACACGGACCTGATGCCCTTCGCCACCACCCTGGCGATCGCCGCGCGGAATGCGTGCGTCGCGGTGGAGGCTGGGCATCCCGTCCAGGCCTACCTCTGCTCCACCTGCTACGCCATCAACAAGAAGGCGCACCGGGTCCTGGAGGTGCCCGAGCATCGGCGGGAGGTCAACCGAGTCCTGGCCGAGATCGGGCGCGTCTACGACGACACGATCGCCCAGACCATTCAGCACCGGCACGTCCTCGAGGTGCTCTGGTCGCAGCACGAGAAGCTCGCCGGGCTGGTGCGCCGCCGTCTGGGCGGTATCCGCGTGGCCACCCACCCCGCCTGCCACTACTGCAAGGTCTTCCCCGACGAGGTGCTCGGCGACAGCGAGAACCTGATGCTCGCAGAGGACCTTCTGGAACCGGCCGGGGTGACCAGAACCGGCGACTACCCGGAGAAGACGACCCACTGCGGGGCCGGCTTCCGCCAGCGCTTCGTCAATCCTGCGATGTCCTTGGCCGTGACCCGGGAGAAGCTGCGGCGCCTCGCCGCCGAGAAGGTCGACGTCTGCGTGCACATGTGCCCGAACTGCACGGTCCAGTTCGACCGTCACCACGACATCATCGAGCGCACCTCGGATGAGGAGTACCCCTTCGTGCACCTGCACGTGCAGCAGCTGGTGGCGCTGGCGCTCGGTGCGGACCCGGACACGGTCTGCGGGGTCGCCGCCCACTCTCAGGACCTGGAGCCGCTTCTGCAGCGGATCGGAGCCCGCCAGGCAGCTCCCCTGTGACCCGCTGTGGCGTCTTCCTCTGCGAGTGCGGGGGCAACATCTCGGGCGTCCTCGACCTCCCCGCGCTGGCCGCCGGCGGGCGGTCGCTCGACGGGGTGGTGAACGTCACCGTCTCCCAGTTCCTCTGTGGCGCCGAGGGCCGCCGGCTCATCGAGGGCGTGGTCGCCGATCGCGGCCTGGACCGGATCGTGATCGGCTCCTGCTCCCGCCGCTTCCAGGGCCCGACCTTCGAGCGGATCGCGCGTGACCTGGAGCTCGGTGAGAACACCGTCGCCTTCGCCAACCTCCGCGAGGGCTGTGCCTTCATCCACCGCCACGAGCCCGAGAAGGCTCAGCGCAAAGCCGAGACCGTGCTCGCAGCGGCCGTGGCGCGCGCTGGGCGGCAGCGTCCCCTCCAGCCGTCCCGCACCTTCCTGAACCGCTCCGCGCTCGTCGTGGGCGGCGGCATCGCCGGGCTCTCGGCGGCCGAGGAGCTGGCCGGCGCCGGGATCACGGTCCACCTGGTCGAGCGGGGGCAGTCGCTGGGCGGGTACATGGCCCGGCTCTCCAAGACGTTCCCGACCGAGGACTGCGCGATGTGCTCGCTCGGTCCGCGGCTTGCCAACGCGGCGACCGACTCCCGGATCAACGTTCACACCCTGACCGAGGTGACGGGGTTGAGCGGGCCCCCCGGTGAGTTCCGGGTCCGGCTCCGGCACAGCCCCCGGTTCGTGAGCGACCAGTGCGTCGGTTGCGGGACCTGCACCGCGGTGTGCCCGGTCGAGCTGGAGAGCGAATTCGATCTCGGGGTCACGCGGCGCAAGGCGATCTCTCGACCCTTCGCGAACGCGGTCCCGTCCACGTTCGCCATCGACAACCGGGGCTGGGCACCCTGCACCTCCACCTGCCCGGCGCACACCGCGGCCCAGGGCTACATCGCGCTGGCCGCCCAGGGACGGTGGGCGGAGGCGTACCGCGTGGCCAGCGCGCCCAACCCGTTCCCGAGCGTCTGCGGGCGCATCTGCCCCCACGAGTGCGAGGAGCAGTGCACCCGGGGCCGTCTCGACCAGCCGGTCGCGATCGCCGCCATCAAACGCTTCGTGGCCGACCAGGCCGGGGCCGCCGACCCGGTGGAGCCGCCGGTGCGCCGGTTCGAGGATCGGGTGGCGGTGGTCGGCGCGGGTCCCGCCGGTCTGACCGCCGCTCGCGACCTGGCCCTGCTCGGCTACCCGGTCACCGTCTTCGAGGCCCAGGGCGTGGCTGGCGGGATGCTCCGGCTCGGTGTGCCCGAGTACCGGCTGCCCCGCGATGTCGTCGCCTCCGAGGTGGAGCGCGTGCTCGCCCACGGCGTCGAGCTGCGCGCCGGCGAGCGGTGCGGCCACGACTACACGGTGGACTCCCTGCTCGCCTCCGGGTACCGGGCCGTCCTGCTCGCCCTGGGACTGCCCCAGGCCCGGCTGCTCCCCCTCGAGGGCCGGGAGCTCCCCGGGGTCATCGGGGGCCTGGACCTGCTGAGGTCGCGGGCGCTGGGCGACCCCATCGCCGTCGGACGGTGCGTGGTCGTGGTCGGGGGTGGCGACGTGGCGGTCGATGCGGCGCGCACCGCGCTGCGGCTGGGCGCGGAGCGGGTGACCATTGCCTGCATCGAGGATCGCGCGACCCTCCCGGCCCAGCCGGGTGAGCTGGCCGAGGCGATCGCCGAGGGGGTCGAGCTGGCACCGTCGCTGATGCCGGTCGCGCTTCTCGGCGACGGCGCGCTCAGCTCGATCCGCTTCCAACCCTGCACGCTGGCGGAGCCCGACGCCCGGGGCTGGCGGCCGCCGGAGCCCTCGGCCGGGGAGCCGGTGGAGGTCGAGGCCGACACGGTCGTCTTCTGCGTGGGGCAGGCGCTGGGTGAGGACGCCCTCGCCGGTGCCGCCGGCGTCGCCGTCGCGGGTGGCCGGATCGTGGTCGACCGGGAGACGATGATGACCGGTCGCCGGGGGGTCTTCGCCGCCGGGGACGCGGCCGGCGGCGGGCTGATCGCCATCGAGGCGATCGCGGCCGGTGCCCGCGCCGCTCGGGGCATCCACAACCACCTGCGGGGCGAGGCGCTGCTCGACGTGTGGCCCGTGGAGCGGGAGCGTGCCGAGGTCTCCGACCTGGAGCTCAGCCGGCGCAGGAGCCGGCCGCGCCAGGAGATGCGGGTGATCCCGCCGGAGGAGCGCAGGACGAGCTGGCAGGAGGTCCGTCTGGGCTTCACCGAGGAGGAGGCGCTGGCCGAGGCCAGACGCTGTCTCTCCTGCGGCGGCTGCTCGGAATGCCGCTCCTGCGAGCAGGCCTGCCCGGCCGGCGCCATCGACCTCACCCAGAAGCCGTGGGAGGAGGAGCTGACGGTCGGGGCGCTGATCGTCGCCACCGGGCATCAGGAGTTCGACGCGCGGCGCAAGCCCCCGCTCGGCTACGGCCGCTACGCCAACGTGCTCACCCAGAGCCAGCTCGCCCGCCTGCTCTCGGCGTCGGGACCGACCGGCGGCGAGCTGCGCCGTCCCTCGGACGGGCAGGTGCCGAAGCGCGTCTTCATGCTCCAATGCGTCGGCTCGCGCGACTCCACATCGCGGGGCAATGAGCACTGCTCGGCGATCTGCTGCCTCTTCGCCACCCTCCACGCCTCCCTGATCCGGGAGTCGTACCCCGGCACTCAGGTCACCATCGCCTACACCGACCTGCGGATGCCCGGGAAGGGGCATGAGGAATACCTGAAGCTGGTCGCCGAGCGCGGCGTCCGGTACGTGCGCAGCCGGGTCGGCGAGCTGGCCGAGGAGCAGGACAAGAGCCTCCGGGTGCGCTGGGAGGACACCGTCACCGGTGGCAAGCACGAGGAGCTCTTTGATCTGGTCGTCCTCTCCGCCGGCCTCGAGGCATCGGCGGGCACCACTCAGATCGCCCGCGTGATCGGTCTGCAGCAGGGTGCGGCGGGCTTCCTCAAGGAGTACCACCCCAAGCTCCGGCCCGTGGACTCGCAGCGCGCCGGGATCTTCATCGCCGGCACCGCCCAGGGGCCCAAGGGCATCCCGGAGACCATCGCGCAGGCCAAGGCGGCCGCTGCCCGGGTGACCTCGATGCTGCATGGCGGTATGGCGGCGACTCCTGTCGAGGTCGCCTTCTCGGACCCGGACGTGTGCATTGGCTGCGGCGTCTGCGTGAGCGTCTGCCCCCAGGGCGCGGTGCGCCTGGTCGACGGAGGCCGGGTGCACGCGCTGGTCGACCAGGCGAGCTGCCGGGGCTGCGGTATCTGCGCCGCCGAGTGCCCGTCGGGTGCGATGACGGTGGGCGGCTTCTCCGACGCCGAGCTCCTCGCCGAGGCCACGGTGTGAACGTGCCGGTGGTCGCCGAGGCGGAGCCCACCGCGCCGGCGGTGGCCGCGACCGAGGTCCGCGTTGCTCAGGTCCGCGTTGCTCAGGTCCGCGTGCCCGAGATCAGCGCAGCCGGGGTGCCCGTTTCCGAGGTGATCGCCGATGCGGCGGATGGCGAGCGCAGCATCGTCGCCTTCCTCTGTCGCGAATGCGCGTACAGCGCCGCCGACGCCGCGGGCAACGCGCGCACCTCGCTGCCGCCCACCATCCGCACCATCATGGTCCCCTGCACCGGGCGCGTCTCGCCCCTGCATCTGCTCGCCGCCCTCGCCGAGGGTGCTGACGGGGTCTATGTGGCCGGCTGCCTGGAGGGACAGTGCCACCATCGCGTGGGCAATTTCCACGCGCTCGACAGGGTCGCCTTCGTGCGCAGGTTGCTCAGGTCCGTCGGGGTCGAGCCCGAGCGCGCCGCCATGTTCACCATGAGCGCCGCCGACACGCCCCGCTTCGTCGCGACCGCCCGCGGGATGGACGCGACCATCTCGCAGCTGCCTCGTCTTCCGAGGTCATGACCACATGCCTCTGAGCGCACGCGGCAGGCAGATCGCCGGCGATCTCCGGGGCGCGACCTCCGGGGTCAGCGCCGGGGTGCTGGGCTGCGATGTCGTCCGTCACGATGAGCTGTGCGTCGGTTGCGGACGCTGCGTGAGCGCATGTCCCACCGGTGCGATGCGGCAGGACGACTGGTTTGACCCGGCCCAGCTCTTCTCCGCGCCTGCCGGCACGGGTCGTGGCGCTCTGGCGGCGGCACTCCGCCGGATCGCGCGCCACGAGCCGAGCGGCCCCTTCCGCGTCCCCGATCGCGTCCGCACCTTCCGCCGCATCCTCTTCAGCGCCGACCTCTGCGCGGGCTGCGGGGCCTGCGTCCGTGCCTGCCCCACCGGGGCTGTCGAGGCGTCGCCCGTGCCCGTGGGAGACCTGGAGGTGGCGGCCCGGGGGCTGGCCCCGGCGGGGGTGGGCACGTGACCACGGCACTCGGGGCCGGCATGACGGGGCCGGGAGCTGGGACCGGCGACGTCGTCACGGCGGAGGCCGGCACCCGTGCGCTCCTCTGCGAGTGCGCCGGGACCATGGGGCGCAATCTCGACTTCGACGTCCTCGAACGCGAGCTCGCCGCCCCGGCGGTGACGGTCGAGCGGCGTGCCATGTGGTGCGGCCGCGAGGCGAAGGGGCGCCTCGTCGAGCTGCTGGAGCTCGGTGACGCGGCCGGCCGTCTCCTCCTCGTCGGCTGCTCCTCCGACTTCGCGGCGCGACGCCTGCAGGGGCTGACCGACCGCGGCCTCCGCCTCGAGTCGGCCGACATTCGCGAGGGGTGCTCGTGGGTGCACGGCGATGCCCGCGAGGCGGTCACCGACAAGGCCCTCCGGATCGCCGAGGCGGCAATTCGCTTCCCGGCGCGCCGGCAGCGGAGGGTCGCTCCCCGGCCGAGCGCCAACCGGGTCGCGGTCGTCGGCGGCGGGGTCGCGGGCGCGCAGGCGGCGGTCGAGCTGGCCCGGATGGGGCATCCCGTCGACCTCCTGGAGCGCCGGCCCTTCATCGGAGGTCGCGCCACCGCCATCGGCGCCGTCTTCCCGACCGGCGATTGCGGTCCGTGCCTGCCGGCGACCGCAGCCCAGTCCGGGGTCCGGAAGTGCCTCTACCGCAACGTCGCCCTCGACCATCCGAACCTCCGGATCCGGCGGCGGACCACGGTCCAGTCGGTGAGCGGCCGGGCCGGGGACTTCACCGTCAAGGTGCGCGGCCTTCCCGAGATGGTGGGCGACGAATGCATCGACTGCGGGCTCTGCGAGGAGGCCTGCCCCGTCCCCGGCCCGGGCGCCCAGCCCACCGCCATCGCCGGCGAGGTGTACGACGGGAGGGTGCTGCGCTCCATCGACCTCGACACCTGCACCTTCTGTGGCGCCTGCGCGCAGGTGTGCCCCGTCGACGCCATCGAGCTGACTCCGGCGGCCGAGTTGGAGGAGCTCCACGTGGGGGCGGTGGTCATCGCCACCGGATGCGAGCCGGCACCCGGGCATCTGGTGACCCACCTGGGCTACGGCCGGTCACACGTCATGACCCAGGTCGAGCTCGCCGAGAAGCTGGACAGCTGGCAGGAGCAGTCGTGGCAGGGGCGGGCACCGGCACGGCACCTGGTGATGATCCAATGTGCCGGGTCGCGGGACCAGCGCCGCCTCCCGTACTGCTCCCGTCTCTGCTGCATGATCGCGATCAAGCACGCCATCCGTCTGCGCGAGCTCTTCCCTGAGATGCGGGTGACCATCTGCTTCCAGGAGCTGCGCACCCCCGGAGCCCGTGACGAGACCTGGTATCTGGCCGCCCGGCGCGCCGGGGTCGAGTTTGTCCGGGGCTCGCCCGCGGCGGTGCAGATCGACGGCGACGGCCGGCCGTTGATCGAGCTCGAGGACATCGGAGCGGCGGAGCTGCGCCGGCTGCGCCCCGACCTCGTCGTGCTCTCGACCGGGCTCGTGCCCGCCGAGGAGTCGGCGGCGTTCGCCCGCCTGGTCGGTGCGCCGCTCGACGGCGACGGGTTCGTCGCCCAGCTCGATGCCAAGAACCGGACCACCGAGACGCGCGCCGACGGTGTGTTCGTCTGCGGCTCAGCCTCCGGCCCCAAGACCATCGCCGAGTGCATCACCGATGCCGCTGCCGCCGCCGCCCGGGTGCACGATTACCTGACCTCGGGTGGCCGCCAGGACGTGTGCCCGGCGTCCGTCGACGCCGCCCGCTGCGTGGGCTGTGGCGCCTGCGTGGAGGCGTGCCCCTTCGGTGCCCTCGGGCTCGTCGACCGGGAGGCTGCGACCCTGCGCCCGGCCAGCGTGCGTCCGGATGCACAGGTCGCCGTGGTGGATGCGGATGTCTGCCGCGGCTGCGGCATCTGCGCCGCCGGCTGTCCGGAGCTCGCGATCACCCACGCCCTGGACGATGAGACCCTCCTCTCCCGGCTCCGGATGGTCGCCGGTGGAGTGGAGAGCCCCGTGGTCGGCTTCACCTGCGCCGAGTGTGCGGCTGCCACCTTCAACCTGAGCGGCCAGCGTCGCGACCGGTACCCGGAGCGGGTGCGCCTCATCGAGCTGCCCTGCCTCGGTCGTCTCTCCGCCCTTCACCTCGTGGAGGCGGCCCGGCTCGGCGCCTCCGGGGTGTTCCTCGCCGGTTGCGTGGAGGGGCGCTGCCACTACCAGCGCGGCGACACCAGCGCCGCCGAGCAGGTCGCCCTCGCCCGGGATCTGGTGACCCAGATGGGTCGCGTCATGCCGATCGAGCAGTGGCACCTCTGCGCCGTGGACCACACCGGGATCGGTCACCGGCTGCAGAGCTTCTGCGACCGGGTCGACGAGGCCCAGGCTGGTGCCACCGCCCGACTCGCCGCCGCCGAAGGCGCGCGAGGGCCGGCCTCGCCGGCGGGGGAGCGGTGATGTCTCCCGTTGCCGAACAGAGCCGCGCGGCCGTCCAGGCGCTGGCGGAGCGCTGCCGCCCGTGCTACCAGTGCGGTCGCTGCCGGAGTGCCTGCCCCCAGGGCCTGGACTTGGCGGATGGGCCGCGAGCCGTGGTCCGGCTCGCCATCGCACAGGACACCGAGCGTCTCCTCGCCTGCGCGGACGTCTGGCGTTGCAGCGAGTGTGGCGCGTGCACGGAGGCGTGCCCCATGGGGGTGGACGTCTCGAGCGTGCTCGCCGAGGTGCGCGCGATGCAGCGGGTGGGTGATGGCGCGCGCTGCCCGGAGCGCGCCGGCGCCGACCTGGCCGCGCGTCAGCTCAGGCGCCGCCCGACGCTCAACAGCCTGACCCTGGGGCTGCGCATGGCGGTGCGCGGTTTCCTGCCCCGGGGGCCGATGACCGCGATGTCACTCGGTGCGCGCGCGCTCCGCGCCCAGCTGAGGCGGCCGGCGCGCCCGCTCGCGTCCGCCGACGATCTGAAGGTCTTCTACCCGGGCTGCGCGCTGCGCATGGATCGTGAGGCGTATGCGGCCAGCCGTGCGCTGGCGAGCGGATCCGGGATGCGGCTCGCCGAGCCCGACGACGCCCGTTGCTGCGGGCACCCGGCGCGCGACCCGGCGGTCGCGCCCCCGCTCCTCAGCGGGACCATGCTCACCGCCTGCCCGGCCTGCGAGCGCACGCTGGCCGCGGCCGGGACGCCGACCGTCCCGGTGTGGGGCGTGCTGGTGGAGCGGGCGCGCCGCGGCGAATACCAGCTCTCGGCGCGGAGCGGCCGGTTCGTGCCCTACGTGGGATGCCTCTCCGATCGCGATGCCACCCTCGCCGTCATGGCCGAGGCGGCGGAGCTGGCCGGTGCCGAGCCGCTGCTGGCGCACCCATCGCTGCATGCGAGCTGCTGCGGTGCCCTGGGCGGCGCCTACCGCGGTCCGACCCGGGGTGTGATCGAGCTGGTGCGATTCGCCGCGGAGCGGCACGCTCCGATCGTGACCCCCTGCCTGCTCTGCCGCGACAATGTGCGCCTGGCTGCGCGGCACGAACGCGCTGATGTCGACGTCCATTTCTGGCCGGAGTTCTTCCGTGCGGCGCCGGCCGCGGCGTTGGGCGCATCCCTCGCGGCGGAGGAGACAGCATGAGCTCGAGTGGTGCGGGGGCGGCGAACCCCTATGCGACCATCGCCGACAGCCTCTTCGTCGAAGAGCCGCCGCTGCCCGACCTGGTCCGGCGCATCCTCTCCGACCCGCGCATGCACGACCACACCGGGGGCTTCCTCTCCTGTCTGCAATGTGGCATCTGCACCTCGGGATGCCCGGCGGCGCGCTTCGCCGACTACTCGCCGCGGGAGATCTCGCGGCGTGCCCGCGACGGTGATCCGACCCTGCTGGAGGACGACTCCGTCTGGCTCTGCTTCTACTGCTACACCTGCCAGAGCCGCTGCCCGCGGGGCAACTCGGTCGCGGTCATCAACCAGGTGATCCGCGGCATGCAGGTGGAGGCCGGCCGAGGGGTGCGGCACGTCGAGATGTTCGCCGACTGGGCGGTGCAGTTCTACGAGAAGGGGATGGGGGGCACCCCGCCCGAGTTTCTCCCGCATCTCGCCGAGGCCTTCGGTCCGAGGTGGCGGGAGTTCATCGATCGCCGTGAGGAGATTCGCGACCAGCTCGGGCTCGGCAGCATGTATCCGTCGGAGCACGCCGCCGGCGAGATGCGCGTCCTCATGGACGCCACCGGCTTCTCGGACCGGCTGGCGGCCATGGGCGCTCCGGTGGGAGCCGGCGCGGTTCTCGCGAAGGGCGTCGCGCCGGCCGGCGACTGAGCGGTCGCGACACCGGCGGGCGGCTAGTCCTTCTCCGCCAGGAGCTGGGCGTGCGCCTTCTTGAGGTCGGCGATCGCAGCCGCGTCGAGCTTGGGGAACTTCGGGTCGATGGCGGCGAGGGCGTCCACAACCACCGCCGAGACCGCCACCCGGGCAAACCACTTGTGGTCGGCGGGGATCACGTGCCAGGGGGCGTGCTCCGTGCTGGTGTGCGTGAGCACCTCGGAGTACGCGTGCTGGTACTCGTCCCAGTGGCCACGCTCGACGAGGTCGGCCGACGAGAACTTCCAGTTCTTGGTGGGGTCGTCGATCCGCGCCAGCAGACGCTTGCGCTGCTCGCCGGGGGAGAGGTTGAGGAAGATCTTGACCACGCGGATGCCGCTGGCGGTGAGGTGCTCCTCCCACTCGTTGATCGCCCGGAAGCGCCGCTCCCAGACGTCCTTCCCCCGGGACTCGGCGGGCAGGTGCTGCCGCTCCAGGTTCTCCGGGTGCACCCGAACCACCAGCACCTCCTCGTAGTGCGAGCGGTTGTAGATGCCGATGACCCCGCGGGGGGGAAGGTCACGCGTGTAGCGCCAGAGGAAGTCGTGATTGAGCTCGTCAGGAGAGGGGATCTTGAAGCTGCGCACCCACACGCCCTGCGGGTTGACGCCGCTCATCACGTGCTTGACCGCACCGTCCTTGCCGGCGGCGTCGAGTGCCTGCAGGACGACCAGCACGCCGTAGGTGTCCTGGGCCGCCAGGCGCGCCTGATACTCGCTGAGCAGCTGCACCCCCGCTTGCAGGGATGACGTCGCGTCGGACTCGTGCACCCACGTCGCGGTGTGCCCCGGGTCGAAGCCGTGAGGCAGATTCACCTTCGTCGCCGGAGGGACGCGAAGCTGGCGCGCCAGGCGGCGCAGGGTTGCAAGCTCGTCAGTCGCCACTGTCCATCCTCCGGCTGTCGATGTCCGCCGATTCTGCGCCGTCGGGCTGAGGCTCGGCCAGGCCACTCTCCTCCAGGAAGCGCACCTGCTCCGCGTGCATCGCGGCCGGGAGCCGCCGGAACCACCCGTGGGCGTCTGCCTCCGCGTTGACCGCCAGGGTGCCGGCGTGCCGGGTGACCAGGTGCACGATGCCCACGGGACTGTCCAGCCCGTTCTCGTAATGGCTCGGGTACTCGATGCACCCCAGCATCCGGCTCTGCAGCACCTCGATCCCCAGCTCCCGCCGCGCGACCCTGCCAACCGCCGCGGTGAGCCGCTCCCCGAAGCGGACGGTGCCGCCCGGGAGGTGCCACATCCCCCGGCACGGCTCGATCGCTCGGCGGGTGAGCAGCACACCGTGCTCGCCGGTGACGACCACTTCGACGGTGAGCCGGGGGACCCTGCGGAAGATCTCCCAGAACTCCGTCGGGGAGAGCGGGTCCTGGTCTGCCATCCCGCGATCGTAGCTGTCCCCGTGCGCCTCCAGCCGCGAGCGCGCCTCGCCCGGCCCTACCCGAGCAGAATGCCCAGCACCGCCTCGGTGCCGGCCAGGTTCTCCAGGACGGCATCGGCCCGGAGATCTCGCACGGCCTCGAAGCCGTCGTGGCCCGTGCCGGCGAGGAGGCAGCGCACGCCGGCCGCACGGGCGCAGGCGAGGTCGCGGGCAGTGTCGCCGATCACCCACACCTGCTCAGGTTCGTATGTCTCGCCGCGCAGCCGCCGCACCCTGTCGAGGGCGATGGGGACCAGCAGCTCCCGCTCCGCATTGTCGTCACCGTAGGCTCCGATCGGAAAGTCGAAGTAGCCCCCGAGGCCAAAGGCGCCGAGCTTGACGGCGGCGTTGACCGCCACGTTGCCGGTGAGCAGCGTCTGGCGCACCCCGCCCCTGTCGGCCAGCTCGTCGAGAAGGCGCCGGATCCCGGGAAGGACATGCCCCTCCCGTCCCATCCGCCCCCTCCAGCCGGCCAGCGCCCGCGTCGCCTCGGCGAGTGCCACCGGGACCAGGCTGTCGAGAGCGGCCGGCGCCACCCCGGCGCCCAGCAGCATCTCGCCGACGATCTGCGGGTCCGTCTTGCCCCCCATGGGGAGGTGGGGGAGGGCCGTCAATCCCGCGGCCAGGCGCGCTCCGCTCTCCAGCGCCTCGCGTCCGGCCGGTCCGCACGACACCAGGGTGCCGTCGACGTCCCAGAGGATGAGGCGGCGAGCCGCCCGCTCCTGATCTCGCGGTGTCACGTCTCCGGCGAGGGCTCCGCGGCCTGGACGGGGGAGGGGGCGAGCACCTGGCGCACCCCGCGGGCGATCTCCAGGTCCTCGCGCGCCTCGATCACCAGGGTCCTGACCTGGGCCCCATCGGCTCCGATCTCCCCATCGCCGGCGGCGCCCTCGTTGGCCTCGCGGTCCAGGGCGAGGCCCAGGAAGCCCAGCTCCGCGGCGCACCGTTCCCGGATCGGGGCGGCGTGCTCCCCGACGCCTCCGGTGAAGACCAGGGTGTCGAGCCCGCCCATGGCGGCGGTCATGGAGGCGATGCCCGCGCGCAGGCGGTGGAGGTAGACGCCGATCGCGAGTGCCGAGTCGGCGTCGCCGTCCGCCTCGGCCTGCAGGATCACCCGCATGTCCGAGCTGCCGCAGAGGCCAAGCAGCCCCGAGCGGTACTCCAAGGTCGTCGCCAGCTCCGACGGGGGCATGCCCACGTGCTCCTCCAGCCAGAGGAGGAGGCCGGGGTCGACACTCCCCGAGCGGGTCGCCATCACGAGCCCCTCCTGCGGAGTGAAGCCCATGGTGGTGTCCACCGAGATCCCGCCCTTCACCGCCGCCAGGGAGGCGCCCGCACCGAGGTGGCAGGTGACGATGCGCAGGTCCTCGAGCCTGCGGCCGGTCAGCTCCGCGGCTCGCCGCGAGGCGTACGCATGGGAGAGGCCGTGGAAGCCGAAGCGGCGGAGGTCCCAGCGGTGGCGCCACTGCGGGGGCAGTGCGTAGGTGGCCGCCGCCGGCGGGAGGTGTGCGTGGAACGCGGTGTCGAAGCACGCCACCGCGGGCACGCCGGGGAGCAGGCGGCTGACCAGGTCGAGCGCCCGGAGCGACTTGGGCTGGTGCAACGGCGCCAGGTCGGTCAGTACCTCCAGCCGGCGCAGCACGCGGGCGTCGATGAGCACCGGCTGGGTGAACTCGGTGCCGCCGTGGACGATGCGATGCCCCACCGCGTCGATGGGGGAGTTCGCCGAGATGGCGGTCCGCAGTGCCGATTCGTCGATGCGGCCGACCGGAGCGTCGACGGTCTCCGACGCCAGCAAGCCGTCGGCCTCGTCGAGCACGGACAGCTTGAGGCTGCTCGACCCCGCGTTGACGACCAGGATTCTCATTTCAGAACCGATTCAGGTCAGCGGCTCGGCGTCGCTCAGAGCGTCCATGTCCAGTTGCTGATGTCCGGTGGGTCCTCGCCTCCGACTCGGGTGAACGCACGGCAGCGAACCCGCTCGTCGACCATCCGCTGGCGCAGGGCGGCGGCATGCGACTGCAGCCCGGGTACCCGATCGATCACGTCCGTCACCAGGTGGAAGCGGTCGAGGTCGTTGAGCATCACCATGTCGAACGGGGTGGTGGTGGTGCCCTCCTCCTTGTAGCCGCGGACGTGGAGGTTGGCGTGGTTGGTCCGGCGGTAGGTCAGCCGGTGGATCAGCCAGGGATAACCGTGGTAGCCGAAGATCACCGGCTTGTCGGTGGTGAAGAGGATGTCGAACTCGCGGTCGGAGAGACCGTGCGGGTGCTCGGTGCTGGGCTGCAGGCGCATCAGGTCGACCACGTTGACCACCCGGACCCGGAGCGTGGGCAGCTCCTGGCGCAGGATGGCCACCGCCGCCAGGACCTCCAGGGTGGGCACGTCACCGCAGCACGCCATCACCACGTCGGGTTCACCCTCGTCGTTGGAGGCCCACTCCCAGATCCCGATGCCGCGCGTGCAGTGGAGGATGGCGTCGTCCATGGCGAGGTAGTTGAGCTGGGGCTGCTTGCCCGCGACGATCACGTTGACGTAGTTCTTGCTGCGCAGGCAGTGGTCGGCCACTGAGAGCAGGCAGTTGGTGTCCGGGGGAAGGTAGACGCGGATGATCTCCGCCTTCTTGTTGACGACGTGGTCGATGAAGCCCGGGTCCTGGTGCGAGAAGCCGTTGTGGTCCTGGCGCCAGACCAGCGAGGAGAGCAGGTAGTTGAGTGACGCGACGGGCCGCCGCCAGGGGATCTCACGCGTGACCTTGAGCCACTTCGCATGCTGGTTGAACATCGAGTCGATGATGTGAATGAAGGCCTCGTAGCAGTTGAAGAGCCCGTGCCGGCCGGTCAGCAGGTAGCCCTCCAGCCAGCCCTGGCACTGGTGCTCGGACAGCATCTCCATCACCCGTCCCTCGGGCGCCAGGTGGTCGTCGGTGGGGAGGGTCTCACCCTCCCACTGGCGGTTGGTGACCTCGAAGACGTTCTGCAGCCGGTTGGAGCTGGTCTCGTCGGGGCCGAAGATGCGGAATCGCTTGGCGTTGGTGCGGGTGACGTCGCGGAGGTACGAGCCGAGCACCTTGGTGGCCTCCGCGAAGGTCGTCCCCGGGCGGGCCACCTCGACCGCGTAGTTGCGGAAGTCGGGCAGCACCAGGTCCTGGAGGAGCAGCCCGCCGTTGGCATGCGGGTTGGCGCTCATCCTCCGGTAGCTCTTGGGGGGGAGGGCCTTCAGCTCGGGGACCAGGGTCCCGTTCTCGTCGAAGAGCTGGTCGGGGTGGTAGCTCTTGAGCCATGTCTCGAGCAGGGCGAGATGGTCGGGGTTGGTCTTCACCTCGGCCATCGGCACCTGGTGCGAGCGCCAGGTCCCCTCGGTGGGCAGCCCGTCGACGAATTTCGGCCCGGTCCAGCCCTTGAGGCTCTTGAAGACGATCATCGGCCACGCGGGCCGGGTGGCATCGCCGGTCTCGCGCGCGTGCTTCTGGATGGAGGTGATCTCGGCGATCACCGTGTCGAGCGTCTCCGCCATCAGCTGGTGCATCTTCGCGGGATCGTCGCCCGCGACCCAGTACACCTTGTGCCCGTAGCCCTCGAGCAGCGAGGTGAGCTCCGTCTCGGGGATGCGGGCGAGCACCGTGGGGTTGGCGATCTTGTACCCGTTGAGGTGCAGGATCGGCAGCACCGCCCCATCGGTCACGGGGTCCAGGAACTTGTTGGAATGCCACCCGGTGGCGAGCGGGCCGGTCTCCGCCTCACCGTCGCCGATGATGCAGGCGACGAGCAGGTCGGGGTTGTCGAAGGCGGCGCCATAGGCGTGGGAGAGGGCGTAACCGAGCTCGCCGCCCTCGTGGATGGAGCCGGGGGTCTCCGGGGCAACGTGGGAGGGGATGCCGCCGGGGAACGAGAACTGGCGGAAGAGGGCGCGCATCCCGTCCTCGTCCTCGGTGATGTGCGGGTAGACCTCGCTGTAGGTGCCCTCGAGATAGGCGTTGGCCACCGCGGCGGGGCCGCCGTGCCCGGGTCCGATCACGTAGATGGCGTTGAGGTCCCAGTTGCGGATCACCCGGTTCATGTGGGCGTAGATGAAGTTGAGCCCCGGGGTCGTCCCCCAGTGGCCGAGCAGGCGGGACTTGACGTGCTCCGGGCGCAGCCGCTGCCGCAGCAGGGGGTTGTCGAGCAGGTAGATCTGACCGACCGAGAGATAGTTCGCCGCCCGCCAGTAGGCGTCGATGAGGGCGAGATCGTGGTCGGAGAGGGGGCCGGCGGCAGTCACGTCGGTGGACGTCTGGGTCATCGCGCTCCTCCCATGGGTGGATCGCCCCCAGTATGGCTGGCGGTGAGCCGGCTTCGCCGCTCCCGGGCGGTCGCCGGCGGTTCGATGGGATTCCTTCCGGAGCGTCGCAGCCACGGCTCCACGCGCCTCCACCTGATGACCTACGGCTCACCCACTTCCTGCCCATCGACCCTATTGCCACGCTGTCGATCGAGCTTGACTGCACGTTGACCACATCACCGCGAGACGAGGAGGCCGGAGATGCACTGGCCGATGGACGGGGCGACCCGCATGGCGAAACGAGACGAGCGGGAGGCCCTCGAGCGCTACCTGAGGGCGCGCAGCCTTCCGGTGTCGGGGGTCTGGGTGGAGGTCGTCGGCGAGGCCGGCCGCCGGGCCGAGGTCGCGATCAGATTGGAACGTCAGCTGGAGCGGATGCGCTGAGCGCCGACTCATGACCTTTGGGCCTGTCATCGATCACCCTCTCGACCCTATCGCACGGTGGTTCGACGAGGTTGACTGGGGGTGCCGGAGGACATCCCTCCCGCCCGTTCCGATCCGGTCGGACCGCCAGAGACCATCTGATGTTCCACAGCATCCTGGTTCCCGTTGATGGATCGGCACACGCCGACGCCGCGCTCACCCAGGCGGTGGACCTGGCGCGCTGCCAGCGAGCCCGGATCACCCTCCTCTGCGCCTGGCGACCGTTCTTCTGGTACGGAGGGGCGGTCGCGCCGGTGGGAGTCGACGTGGAACAGCTCGAGTCCGACCTGGAGGCGGAGACGCGGCGCATCGCCGAGGCGGCGCGCGACCGGGTACCCGACGGGATCGATGTCGAGACGGCGATCGTCTGCGAGCGGCCCGCCGACGCCATCATCCGGGAGGTCGAGCGCGGCGGGCACGACCTGATCGTGATGGGCTCCCGGGGGCGCGGAAGCCTCCGGTGTCTCCTTCTCGGCAGCGTGAGCACCAGCGTGCTCCACCGGAGCCGGATCCCGGTGATGGTCGTGCACGCCTCCGGCTGCGCCGAGGTCCTCAGCCTGCACCGGGCGACCGAGCATCGGCTGGCCGGTGCGGCGCACCACTAGCCGGGCCTGTCCTGCCTCGCGGCAGGGCTACATGATCCCCACCATCATCATCGCCCGGAGCAGCGCCGAGAGCACGTCGGGGTCGGTGCGCACGTCGATCAGGGCTGGGCCGCCGGAGCTCGCCGCTCGCTCGAGTGCGGGACGCAGATCGGAGAGCTGCTCGATCCGCTCGCCGTGGCATCCCAGCGCTTCGGCGAGCCGGTCGTAGCGCGTGTCGGCGAGGGCGCTTGCGACCTCGCGGTGGTACATCTCGCGCTGGTGGTGCCGCACATCGCCCCAGCCGCAGTTGTTGGCGACGACCACGATGACCGGCAGGTGGTGACGCGCGGCGGTGTCCATCTCCATCGCGCTCAGCCCGAAGGCTCCGTCACCGGTGATCAACACCACGGGCTCGTCCGGCCGGGCCACCTTGGCCGCCAGGGCGAAGGGCAGACCGACGCCGAGCGTTCCGAGTGCCGTGGTCGTGGAGAGCAACCGTCCCGGTCCCTCGGCGTCCGCATACGCGAGCGCCCAGGTGAGGGTGTCACCACCGTCCGCCACCAGGGTGGACGCGCCGCCCCAGGCTTCGCGCGCGAAGGCGGCGACCTCACGCACCAGGGCACCGGGGTGCACCAGCGCTCCTCTGTAGTCGTCGATCTGCTGGTCCCACATCTGCCGCGAGATCTCGACCAGCTCGCGGCCCTGCTCCAGCCAGGCACGCCCGGAGCGGCTGCGCAGGCCGCTCTGTCGCATCTGAGCCACGACCTCGCGGACGTCGCCCTGCACCGCGATGTCCGCGCGCCGGTTGCCGCCCACCTGGTCTCCGGCGATGTCGACCTGGATGAGCAGCTGCTCGTCGTTGAAGAGCGGGGGGCCGCCATATACGAGGTTGCCGTTGAAGGCGCTGCCCAGCACCAGCACGCAGTCCGCCGACGCGACCGCGGTGCCGGCGTGGACCAGGGAGCCGAGGCACCAGGGGTGCGAGTCGGCAACCAGGCCCCGGGCGGCGCTGGTCGTGGTCACCGGGATCTCGGCGGCAGCGCATAGGGCGGCGATCTCCTCGCCCGCGCCCGACCAGAAGCTGCCGCTGCCGGCCAGCACCACGGGGCGGGACGCGGCTTTGAGCGCCTCGAGCGCCCGCTCCAGCTCAGCCGGCGAGGCAGCGGGCCGGGTCGGCGACGCCGGGAAGCCCCAATGTCCCGGGGCCGGCTCCTGCCGGGCCATGAACACGTCGTGAGGCACCTCGAGGTAGACCGCCCCGGGGCGCCCGCTGGCCGCCTGATGGAAGGCCTCGTCGGTGAGGCGCTGGAGGGTCTGGGGGTTGAAGGCGACCGCGCGCCACTTCGCGACCGGTGCGAGCATCCCCTCCTGGTCGATGTCCTGCACCGCTCCCCGGCCGCGCCGCTTGAGCGCGGTGCGGCCGCCGATCAGGATCAGCGGCACGTTCCCGACGGCGGCGTCTGCGAACCCGGTGAGCGCATTGGTGAAGCCTGGACCCGCAGTCACCGCGGCCACCCCGGCGCGACCGGTGGCGAGGGCGAAGCCCTCGGCCGCCATGGTGACGGCGCACTCGTGGCGCAACCCGATGACCCGGACGTTGGCATCGACACAGCCGTCCAGCAGCTCGACGATGTGGCCTCCCCCCAGAGTGAAGAGCGCCTCCACGCTGTGGGCACGGAGGCGCTCCGCCACCAAACGACCACCGTGAGGCGGGGGGGGGAGGCTCTCAGCGGCGGCCGCCGTCATGACGATTCCTCACTTTGCCGTTCCGCTTTGGGAGGTCACCAGGGTCCGTGGCCCCCAGTCTCGACAGGACCTTCGGTGAGCGGACGAGGATGCGATCCGGATGCGCAGCCCCGCGGCTCGCCCCGGGCCGATATGGTGACATCCGATGGATCGGCAGCCGCTCTCCCCCGTACCGTCCAACCGGCTTCGCGTTCGCGTGGAGGGGGTGGTTCAGGGGGTCGGATTCCGCCCCTTCGTCCACGGTCTGGCAACCGCGGGCGGCCTCTCCGGTCTCGTCGGCAACGACACCGCCGGGGTCTTCATCGAGATCGAGGGGACTCCCGGGGAGCTGGACAGGTTCCTGGCCGCGCTGGAGGGCGAGGCCCCCCCGCTGGCGGTCATCGACCGCGTCGAGACCGAGGTCATCAGCGCGACTGGCGGGGTTGGTTTCGCGATTGTCGAGAGCGAGCCGGCCGGGGAGCGTCAGACCCTGATCTCTCCGGACACCGCGACCTGCGACGACTGCCTTGCCGAGCTGTTGGATCCCGGAGACCGGCGCTTTCGCCATCCCTTCATCAACTGCACCAACTGCGGGCCGCGCTTCACGATCATCCGCGACGTTCCCTACGACCGGCCGCTCACCACCATGTCGGGGTTCGCGATGTGCGCGGAGTGCCGGCGCGAGTACGAGGACCCGGGGGATCGCCGTTTCCACGCCCAACCGGTCTGCTGCCCTGACTGCGGCCCGTCGCTGCGCCTGATCGATCGCGACGGCGCCCCGATCGCCGGCGACCCGGTCTCGACCGCCGTCCAGCTGCTCGCCGCGGGCGGCGTGCTCGCTGTCAAAGGGGTGGGTGGCTATCACCTGGCCGCGCTCGCCGACCGGGAGCCCGCCGTCACCGCCCTGCGCTCGCGCAAGCATCGCGAGGACAAGCCGTTCGCGGTGATGGTCGCCGACCTGGACGGTGCCCGAGCCCTGGGGACGATCGGCGCCGCGGAGGCGCGCGCCCTGACCTCCCCTCGGCGTCCCATCGTGCTGCTCCGGCGGGCCGCCGGGGCCCCGGTGGCCGCGGCGGTGGCTCCCGGAAACCGCTCGCTCGGGGTGATGCTCCCCTACAGCCCGCTCCATCACCTGCTGGCGCGCGACCTCCGTGCCCCCTTCGTCCTGACCAGTGGCAACGTCTCGGACGAGCCCATCGCCTACCGCGACGAGGAGGCACTGCCCCGCCTGCGCGGGATCGCCGATGCCTTCCTCACCCACGACCGCCCCATCCACATTCGGACCGACGACTCCGTCATCCGGGTGGTCGGGGGGAGGGAGACGCCGCTGCGGCGCTCGCGCGGCTTCGTCCCCCAGCCGGTGACCGTCGTCCGGGCCTTTCCCCGACCCGTGCTCGGCTGCGGCGCGGAGCTGAAGAGCACCTTCTGTGTCGGCAAGGGCCGGCGGGCCTTCGTCTCGCACCATATCGGCGACTTGGAGAACTACGAGACCCTCCAGTCCTACGTCGAGGGGATCGAGCACTTCATGCGGGTCTTCGACATCCACCCCGAGGTGGTCGCGCACGACCTGCACCCGGAGTACCTCTCGACCAAGCTCGCCCTCGACCTCGACGGCGTGGAGAGGGTCGGGGTCCAACACCACCACGCCCACATCGCGTCGTGCCTCGCCGACAACGGAGAGGTGGGACCTGCGATCGGTGTCGCCTTCGACGGTCTCGGCTACGGCACCGACGGCTCGATGTGGGGAGGGGAGATCCTGGTCGCCGATCTCACCTCCTTCCGGCGGGCCGGCCATCTCGCCCCCGTCGTGATGCCGGGCGGCGCCATGGCGATCAGGGAGCCCTGGCGGATGGCGGCGGCGCACCTGGTCGCTGCGTTCGGCGACGATGCCCCCGCCGGGCTCGCCGTGATGCGCGACCACGCCGACCGCTGGGACACGGTCAGCACCCTGGCGCGCACCGGGACCGCGAGTCCGATCACGACCAGCGCGGGCCGCCTCTTCGACGCCGTCGCCTCGCTGATCGGGGTCCGGGATCGGATCAACTACGAAGGCCAGGCGGCCGTGGAGCTGGAGCAGCTGACCGACCTGACGGAGACCTCCGCCTACCCGGTGGAGATCGAGGAGGGCGAGCCGTTTCAGATAGCGACCGCCGGCCTGGTGCGCGCGGTGGTCGCCGACCTCCTTGTGGGAGTGGGGGGCCCGGTGATCGCCGCCCGCTTCCACAACGGCCTCGCCGATGCTGCGGTGGCCGCGTGCCGGCGGGTGCGTGCGGCCACCGGGCTGGAGGTGGTGGCGCTCTCCGGTGGCGTCTTCCAGAACGTCCTGCTCGCCGAGCGGGTCCGCACCGGCCTTCTCGGTGGCGGTTTCCGGGTGCTCACCCACTCCCGGGTGCCGGCCAATGACGGCGGCATCAGCCTCGGGCAGGCCGCCGTGGCCGGCGGACGAGACGCTGCGGGCCTGCTCTGACCGTCCCTCTCAGCTCGCCGGCCAGGTCTGTCCGTTGCCGAGGAAGGGGAGGCTCTCGCCGATCTTGAAGATGACCGGGGCCACCTTGCTCCGCACCATCTGGATGTGGACGTTGCGGAGCACACCGAGGACCGTGCTCAGCTGACCGACGTCGGCGCCCGATGTCGGGGACGATCCCGATTCCACCTGGCTCTCCAGCGCCTGCAGCTGCGACTGGCTCAGCGCGATCGAGGTGGAGGGATGGCTCGCCACGGATCGCTGGATGGTCTGGAGCTCCGCCACCGAGACCGGAGCGCTCCCGTCGATGGGCGCCGTCGCCCGGTCGAGGGTGACCAGCCCGTTCAGCAGGATGAAGATCATCACCAGGGCCAGCACGACGCTCAACACCGCGCCGCCGAGACGGTCGAGGACGCCCATCCCGGGGATGAGGCCATAGATGCGGGGGGCGACCAGATGGGCCACCAGGAAGCCGACCACGGCAAAGACCACGACCACGACCAGGCCCATCAGGGGTCGCCAGCCGGGGCTCGGGGCGAAGCTCGCGGCCACGCCCGGACGGCCGAAGCCGACCGCCACCCCGGCGATGATGAAGGCCCACGTGATCAGCGGCCGGAAGAGCCCCTTGAGCAGGCCGTGCAGCAGGGCCAGCACCAGGATGACCACGCAGGCGATGTCGAGATAGCTCACGGCGCGACATCGTAGCCTCCCGCGGCCGCCGTGGGGGGAGGCTGCGGCCTCAGCAGATGCGCGGCAGCGGGTCGCCCACCAGCATGTCGATGATGCGCATCCCCCCGAAGCCGGTCGTCACCAGGACCAGCCCCGGTGGGTCGTCGGCGATCCGTCCGATCACCGCGGCCTCTGCACCCTGGGGATGGGTGCGCAGCGCAGCCACCGCCGCCTCGGCCTCGTCTCCGGCGACCACGGCGACGAAGCGTCCCTCGCAGGCGACGTAGAGGGGGTCGATGCCGAGGATCTCCGAGGCGCCGCGGACCTCCGGTCGCACCGGGATCGACTGCTCGTCGAGGACGACCGCGACCCCTGAGGCCAGCGCCAGCTCGTTGCAGATGGTCGCGACCCCGCCGCGGGTGGCGTCGCGGACGAAGCGCGTCTGCGGCGCGGCGTCCAGCAGCAGACCTATGAGCACGGTGAGCGGTGCCGTGTCGGAGCGCAGGTCGGACTCGATGCCCAGCTCGCCGCGCGCCAGCATGATCGTGATCCCGTGATCTCCGACCGGTCCGGAGACGATGACCGCGTCGCCGGGTCGCGCCGCCGCCGCCGACAACCGGACGGGCCGCTCCAGCACCCCGATCCCGGCCGTGTTCACGAAGCACCCGTCCGCCTTGCCTCGCTGGACGACCTTGGTGTCGCCGGTGACGATCTGCACCCCCGCGTCCTCCGCGGCCTTGGCCATCGAGGCGACGATGCGGCGGAGGTCGGCGATCGGGAAGCCCTCCTCCAGGACGAATCCTGCCGAGAGGTACAGCGGTCTGGCTCCGGACACGGCCAGGTCGTTGACGGTCCCGTTCACGGCGAGGTCACCGATGTCGCCTCCGGGGAAGAAGAGCGGTGAGACCACGTAGGTATCGGTGGTGAAGGCGAGCCGCTCCGCTCCCACGGAGAAGACGGCCTGGTCCTCCAGCGGCTCGAGGAACGGGTTGCGGAAGGCCTCCAGAAAGAGCGCGTCGATCAGGGTGTGGGTGGCCTTGCCCCCCGAGCCGTGCGAGAGCGTGATCCGCTCATCGGTGATCCTCGGCCGGCGGCGGCGGATCCGCTCGATCCGCTCCAGGACCTCCTGCTCGGTCCGCTGGGTCACGCCGAGCCCGCCTGCCGGACCCTCAGCCGGGTGAAGCGTCCGAAGTTGTAGTAGGCGGCGCAGGCCCCCTCCGAGGAGACCATGCAGGTCCCGATCGGTGTCTCCGGGGTGCACGCGGTGCCGAACACCTTGCACTCCCAGGGCTTGATCGTCCCGCGCAGGACCTCTCCGCACTGGCACGCCGGGGGGTCGGCCACCCGGGTGGCGGGAACGTCGAAGATCCTCTCCGCGTCGAAGCGCGCGTATTTCTCGCGGATGCGCATCGCCGAGTCCGGGATCCAGCCGAGACCTCGCCACTCGAAGGTGGGGCGCGGCTCCATCACCTCGTCGATCGCCTGCAGCGCCTTCTGGTTGCCGTCCCAGGGGACGACGCGGGTGTACTGGTTCTCGACCTCGGAGCGGCCCTCGCGGAGCTGGAGGAGGAGCATCTGGATTGCCTGGAGGATGTCGAGTGGCTCGAAGCCCGCGACCACGAAGGGACGTCCGTGCTTCTCGGCGATGAAGCGGTACGGCTCGCAGCCGATCACGGTGGAGACGTGGCCGGGGCCGATGAAGCCGTCGATGTGGAGGTCCGGGGACGCGAGGATGGCCTCGAGTGCCGGGATGATGGTGACGTGGTTGCAGAAGACCGAGAAGTTCTCGAGACCCTCGGCTGCGGCCCGGAGCACGGTCATCGCGGTCGATGGGGTGGTGGTCTCAAAGCCGATGGCCATGAACACCACCCGCCGATCCGGGTGGTTGCGGGCGATCCTCAGCGAGTCGAGCGGCGAGTACACCATCTGGATGTCGGCGCCGCGGGCCTTGGCGTCCAGGAAGGAGCCGCGGGCACCGGGGACGCGGAGCAGATCGCCGAACGACGTCATGATGACGCCCTCCTGCTCGGCGATCCAGATCGCGTCGTCGACCCGGCCCATGGGGATCACGCATACCGGGCACCCTGGCCCGTGCACCAGCTGCACCTCCTCCGGAAGGTAGTCCTCGATGCCGTGCTTGTAGATGGTGTGGGTGTGGCCGCCGCAGATCTCCATCAGGCCGTAGCGACGTCCCGGCTCGACGAGCGTCGCGATGTTCGCCGCCAGCGCCTGCGCCTTCTCGCGGTCGCGATACTCGTCGACGAAGCGCATCCCTTCCGGGGCCATCAGTCGATCCGCGATTCGGAGAGCGCCTGCAGCTCGTCGCGGTACGCCTGGCCCATCTCCTCCAGGTAGGAGAGGGTCAGCCGCGCCTCCTCCTCGTCGATCTTGGCGAGCGCAAAGCCCACGTGGATGAGCACCCAGTCGCCGGGCGCCACCCCGTCCTCCTCGATGAGCATCACGTTGACCTGCCGGCGTGCTCCGCCGACGTTGACAGTGGCCATGCCGGGCCGCTCCACGTCGAGGGTGAGCACCTCACCCGGGATGCCCAGGCACACGGCTAGATCCTCGCGACCACGGCGATCGCCTCCCCGGCGTGCACCAGCACGGTGTCACCCGGCGAGGCGTCGACCAGGGCGACGCTGACCAGCTCCCGGGACGCCCCGTTGTCCACCAGGGCCGTGCCGAGCTCGCCCAGCTCGATCACCCGGCCCGGCACCGCCTGGTCGGAGCAGGTGATGCAGACGTCGTCGTGGCAGGGCGCCAGTGCCAGCTCGGCGCCGGTGTTCCCACTCTGGTTCACCCCGTCCATGACCACCATGCTACGGTCCGCGACCCCCTCTCCGGCAGAGCCGAAGGACCCAGGGTCCCGGGGACCGGCACCCGCTAGGCCTCCCCCAGGTGCACCGCCTCTGCGGGGTGCTCGCCTCCCGGGAGTGTGGGCGTCACCCCGGCGCTGCCGAACGGGAGGTGCGCGCGCACGGAGAAGCCCTCGCTGCGAAGCCGGCGCTGGAGGTCCATCCGGACGCCGAGAAGCATCTCGAACTCGAACTGATCGGACGCCCACCCTTGGCTCCGCGCCAGGGCGGCGATGCGGAGAATGAGCGTCCCGTCGTGGGTGGCGAAGATGGGCCGCAGTCCCGCCTCACGCGCCTCGGGCGCCAGCATCCTGGTGGCCAGGGCGAGATAGGCCGCGCTGACCGCGCGTCCGCCCTGGTGGTCGTGCTCGGGACCGAGCGGGAAGGCACCCTTGACGAGGCGCACCGCGGTCGGCTGGCCCAGGAGCGGGCCGATATCGTCGGCTGTCCGCCGCAGCCTCGCCTGCAGGGTGATGCCGGCCGGAAGACCCAGCGCCAGCAGCTCGCGATGGAGGCGGAGGGTCGGCTCGACCAGGGTCAGGTCCTCCATGTCCAGCATCACCAGGTTCAGGCGACCCAGCGGCTGCTCGGCCACCGAGCGGGCGATCCGCTCGGCGTTGCGCCGGCAGGCGTCGGCGTCGGAGAGGAGCCCGATGGCGGTCGGATCGATGGAGAGGTGTGCGGCGAGACCAGCTGAACCCAGCAGGCGGCAGGCCTCGATGGTGGTGGCCACCGTGCGCTCGACGAGCTCGGGATCGCTGACGTACTCACCCAGGAAGAAGAGCTCGGAGTCGATCCCCTGGCCGTCGCGCAGCCGCCGCGCGGCGGCCACGGCAGCCTCCGCTCCGGCCGGCACCCGGCCGGCGAGCTCCTCGTCGAAGCTCACCTCCTGGATGCGTTCATAGATCCGGTACACGTCCCGGTCGGAGAGCTCGCGGTCGAGGCACGGCAGGAGCTCGTCCTCGACCGCCTGCAGGTGGCGGCGCAGGAGCCGGACCAGGGTCGCGATATGCCGCCGGCAGCCGGCACTGTCGTGCACGCCGCCCCGGAGGCGGGCCTGGTCGTGGAGGACCCGAGCCACGCAGCGCTCCAGCTCCTCGCAGCTGTCCTCGAGCCGGCGCACCAGCTGCTGGTCGATCCCCACCAGGGGCGCAGCCTCGGGATAGAGGACCGCCCGCTCGGCCCGCAGATGGGGAAGCACGACGTCCTGGAGGTAGTCGGACACCCGGGCGAAGGCCGCCAGCTTGGCTTCCGGGTTGCCCCGCTCGCGGAGCAGGTCCTCGAGCTTCGAGACCAGGGCGACGCCGCTGCGGAGCCGGTCGTGGAGGGTATGTAGTTTGTCGGTGGGGGGCATCTGGTGGACCATCGGGTGGGGCGGCCCCACCATCGCAGCGTTGGGCCCGACGCGCCAGGGTCGAAGCTCACCCGGCCCGGTGGGACCAGATCAGGTCGTCGGCATGCGGGGCACGATGCGCCCGGCGTCGAGGGTGCAGGTCTCGTCGACCTGGCCGGCCACCCCGGGCTCGTGGCTCACCACCAGCACCGAACGCGAGCCCGCTGAGCCGAGCAGCTCGGCGAGCAGATGAGCCGACGACCAGGGGTCGAGGTGTGCCGTGGGCTCGTCCAGGAGCAGGAGCTCGGCTCCGGAGAGGAGCGCTCGCGCCATGCCCAGACGCTGGCGCTCGCCGGCGCTCAGGTCCCGTCCCCCGGCCCCGAGCACCGTCCCCATGCCACCGGGCAGGGAGTGGTACCAGGCCCCCAGGCCGACCTGATCGAGGACCGCGACCAACTCGTCCTCGGTCGCCTCCGGACGCGCCAGCCGCAGGTTGTCGGCCACGGTGGCGGCGAAGAGATGGGTCTCCTCGGCCAGCCAGGCCACGTGACGGGCGATCCCGGTGCGGGTCATCAGCCGGACGTCGACGCCCCCGATGCGGGCGCTGCCGGAGGAGGCCTCCAGGAAGTGGAGGAGGACGTGGAGCGCGCTCGACTTACCGGCCCCGCTGCGGCCGATCAGCGCGACGCGGTGTCCCGGCGCCACGGTGAGCGAGACGTCGTGAAGGATGGGGGCTGCTGGGAGGGGGGAGGGCGGGACAGCGCGCGCCGGGCGCGAGGCGGTCCGCCTGGCTCCCGGAGCCAGCACCTCGACGTGGTCGAGCACGGCACCGGCCCTTCCGGCTGGGGGGCTGGCGTCGACGAGCGGCTCATGGACCGGCGGTTCGAGTCGAGCGAGCTCGAACAGGCGGCCCGCGGCCGCATTCCCGATGACCCGTCCGGTGAGGGCTGCCGGGAGCAGGGAAGCCTGGTCGAGGGCTGCGAGCGAGACGAGAACCAGGACCGTGAGCAGGATCCCTGAGAGTTGGCCGGCCCGATGGGCGGCAAGGGCGGCGAGGACGACGCCGATCAGCCCCGCCCCGGCGACCCAGGTGGCCAGTGCGCGTGCGATGCCCCTGCCGAGAGCCTGCCGGAGCGCCGCGGTGCCGGCGCGGCACCGGGCGTCCTCCAGCCGCGCGGCAAGCAGGTCCTGGCGACCGAAGGCGACGAGCTCGGGCGCCGAGCGCACCGTCTCCACGACCTGGTCGGCCAGCTCGGCGCGGATGGCGGCTGCGCTGGCGGCGGCGGTCCGCCCGATCCGAGCGCCGAGCACCGAGACGGCGACAACGACCGCCGTGCCGGCGAGCAGGATGGCTCCGGCGGCGGGGTCGAGCAGAGCCGCGACCGCGGCGCCGAGGACGATGCTCGCGCCCAGGTCGATCGTGATCGTCGTGCTCTTGGCGAGGGCCTCCGCCACGTCCTCGGTGTCGGCGACGAATCCGCTGAGCAGCGAGCCCGCCGCCCGGGAGGCGGCCGCGCCCGGGCTCGCGATTGCCGCGCGCAGGCCGTCGGGGACCAGCGGCTCGACGGTGTCATAGAGCCAGAGACGGAGCCGGGAGAGCGTCACCAGGGAGATGCCGTGAACGGCCAGCCGCTCCATGTAGCGGGTGACCCCACGTCCGAGCGCAAACGCCTGCACTGCGCCGATGGCGACCGCCAGGTCGAAGACCGGCGGTCGTTGGGAGGCCCGGGTGAGCAACCAGCCCGAGGTGGCGAGGAGACCGATCGCGCACGCCGCCGAGAGCGCTCCGGCCCCGGCGGCCGCTCCCAGATCGCGTCGCGCCGGCGCTCCGGCCGACCGGCTGAGGCGGAGCGCGCTGGGACGCCGGTCCGTTGCCCGCATCACCGGCGCAGCCCCTGGACTGCGCCGGCCGTGCCGGCGCCGACATCCGCACCATCCGTGGCCACGAAGCGTCCCCCCTCCAGGGTGACGACGCGGTCGGCCAACCTCACCACCGCCGGCCGGTGGGTGACGATGAGGGCGCTGCGCCCGGCGAGAGCCCGGCCCAGAGCTTCGACCACGATCGCCTCGGTCGCGTCGTCCAGGTGGGACGTCGGTTCGTCGAGGAGCTGGAGGGAGGCGTCGCGCAGCACCGCCCGGGCCAGCGCGATGCGCTGGCGTTCACCGGCGGAGACCTGGCGCCCGCCCACTCCGAGGCGCGTCTCGAGGCCGTGGGGCAGGCTTGCCAGCAGATCGCCGGCGCCCATCTCGCCGAGCACCTCCCGCAGCCGGGCATCCCCGGCGGCGGGATCGGCCAATCGCAGGTTCTCGGCCAGGGTGCCGCTGATGAGGGTCGGGCGCTCTGAGAGGTAGCTGAGCCGGCGCCGCCAGGCCTCGACATCGAGGCCGCGGAGGTCCATCCCCCCGACCGTCACCGCCCCGCTCGAAGGGACCATGAACCCGAGCAGGAGGGAGAGGGTGGTCGACTTCCCAGCACCGTTGGGCCCGACCAGGACCACCTTCTCCCCCGGCAGGATGGTGAGCGACGCATCGTCCAGCACCGCCTCCGCCCGCCCGGGCAGCTCGACCCGCACCTGGCGCAGCGCCACCGCCGCCCGCGCCGGACCGCCGGGTTCACGACTCCCCGCCGCGGCATCGCTTCCCCCTCTGGTCGCGCTCCCTCCCGATCTGCTCGCGTCCCCCCCCGATCGGCCCGGACCGCCTCCCTCTCGACTCCCGTCGCCCTCCTCGATGACGTCCATCGCCCGGCGCGCCGCGGCCAGGCCCTCGGTGCTCTCGTGGAAGTCGGCGCTGGCCCGGCGCAGGGGCAGGAAGACCTCGGGAGCCACGATCAGCACCGCCAGGGCGGGCGCGAGGTGGATCGATCCGGAGAGCAGCCGCAGCCCGAGTGGGACCGCCACCAGGGCCACGGACACCGAGGCGAGGGTGTCGAGCACCAGGGCCGAGACGAAGGCCACCCGGAGGGTCGCGACGCTCGCCAGGCGGAGTCCCTCGGCGGCTTCCGCGATGCGCTCCCGCTGGCCGGTGCTGCGCCCAAATGCCTTGAGCACCGGCAGCCCCTCGAAGATGTCGGCGATCTGCCTGCCGAAAGCCTCCACATGGCTCCAGCGCCGTGCCGCTAACCGGCCGCTCGACTGGCCGGCCAGGACGCCGAATACTGGGAAGAGGCAAAGGGCGGCCACGACGATGATCGCGGACACCCAGTCCAGCGCCCCGATCACCGCGACCAGGGCGATCGGCACCGCAGCGGCCAGCACCAGGTCGGGAAGGCAGCGGCCGATGTAGGCGTCGAGGGCGTCGATGCCGCGGCCGGCGAGGGTCGCCACGTCGCCCCCGCCCACCCCGCCGCCGCCGGACGCCCGGCGCAGCGCCGCGCCGAGCAACCGCCGGCGGAGCTCCGCCTTGGCGATCTCGGCGCCCCGCCCGGCGACGAGCTCGCCGGCGAGGGCACAGAGGCCGCGGATGGCGATCCCCCCGACGAGCCAGAGGACCGCCGGCAGGACCGCCTCGGTCGTGGATCCCATGGCCCCGGCCAGCAGGGCGGCCAGTGCGACGGCCTGCACGACCACGCTCGCTGCGGAGATCAGACCGATGGCGACGGAGGCGGCCACCGACCGTCGCACCGCCGACTCCCGGAGCAGGCGGCGCTCCACCGGTCCGATTGCGCTTCCCGCCGCCCTCCGGGCGATGCCGGTGCCGGCGGGCACGCCCTCAGCCTCCGCCGGCGCCGGGAGCCGGGGCCGCCACCGCGGCCGGTCGCTGAAGCCGCCGACGGAAGACCCAGTAGGTCCAGCCCTGGTAGAGGAGGACAAGGGGGGTGAAGATCGCGGCCACCACGGTCATGACCTCGAGGGTGTAGGGATGTGAGGCCGCGGCCCCGACGGTGAGGGCCAGGGAGGCCCCGTTGCTCGCCGGGATCACCGCCGGCCACATCGCTCCGAAGATCGCCCCCATCGTGAGCAGGATGGCGGCGCCGGTGCCGGCAAATGCGAGCCCGTCCCTGCCCCGGATGACGAGAAGGGCGGCGGTCGCCAGCGCGGCCACGGCGAGCACGCCAAGGACCAGCGGGACGGTGCCGGGCAGCGCGCCGGCCAGCGTCTGCCACGGCCGGCCGCCCGCCGCCACCGCGACTACCGTGGCTGCGAGGAGGATGACGGCTGCGCCGCCGGCCATCCGGGCCACGCGCTGAGCTCGCTGCATCAGCTCGCCGCTCGTTTTGAGCGAGAGGAAGACGGCGCCGTGGAAGGCGAAGACGGCCAGCGCGGCCAGACCGCCCACCAGCGCCAGGGGGTTCAGCAGCCCGATCAGGCCACCGGTGTAGCCGGCCGCGGAGAGCGGCAGCCCGTGGACGAAGTTGGTGAAGGCGACCCCCCAGATGAGGGCCGCCACCAGGCTTCCGGCGAAGTTGGCGACGTCCCAGACCCGCCGCCACCGGGGATCGTCGAACTTGCCCCGGAACTCGAAGGAGACGCCCCGCGCGATGAGCGCGAGGAGCACCAGGAAGAGGGCCAGGTAGGCGCCCTGGAAGAGCAGCCCGTACCAGAGCGGAAAGGCGGCGAAGGTCGCGCCTCCGGCGACCAGCAGCCACACCTCATTGCCATCCCACACCGGCCCGACGGCGTTCATGCAGAGGCGCCGGTCGGTGTCGTCCCGGCTCACCAGCGGGCTCACCATGCCGACTCCGAAGTCGAACCCTTCGAGGAAGAAGTAGCCGGCCCACAGCAGGCCTATGAGGGAGAACCACAGAGCGCTCAGACCGGTGTACGTGGCCACCTCAGGCTCCTCAGTAGACCAGACCGGTGGCGGGAGTGGTATCCGTGTCGTCGGGGGGCACGCCGATCTCGTCGAAGGGGTGGCGGGCTGCCCGCAGCACCAGCACCACGGCGAGGACGGCCAGGGTGGTGTACACGACGACGAAGGCGGCAGTGGTCAGGGCCACGTCCCCCGCGCCGACCGTCGAGACACCCTTGGCGGTCTGCATCAGGCCGTAGACGATCCACGGCTGCCGCCCGGCCTCGGTGAAGATCCAGCCGGAGGCGTTGGCGATGATCGGCAGCACGATGCCGGCCAGGGCGGCACGGCGGAACCACCGGCCCGCTCCCAGCTGTTTCCGCCACCAGAGCCAGACCCCCCACGCCGAGACCGCGATCATCAGGATGCCGGCGCCCACCATGGCCCGGAAGGACCAGTAGGTGAGCCAGAGGACCGGCGCGTAGTTGCCGGCCCCGTACTTGGCGGCCTCGGCCGCCTGCATCTGGTTGATCCCGACGACCTGACCGTTCCAGCTCATGTCGGCGATCAGCGACAGCAGGTGGGGCACGCGGATCTGGAAGACCGGCTGGCCGCTCAGGTTGCCGATGGTGAGCAGCGAGAAGCTGGCCCCGTTCTGGGTGTTGTAGAGGGCCTCGGCGGCCGCCATCTTCATCGGCTGCTGGACGTCGAGGAGGCGGGCCTGGAAGTCGCCGGCGATGGCCGTCAGCACCACCGTCACCAGCACCAGGGCGGCGGCGAAGGCCGTGGCCCGCCGGAATGCCGCACGCTCCGGGTCGTCCGGCGCGGCGCGGACCCGCCAGACGCTGATGCCCAGCACCAGCGCACCGCCCGTCGCCAAGGCGGCGAGCACGGTGTGCAGGAAGGACGCCCAGAGGGTCGAGTTGGCGAGCACGGCCCAGAAGTTGGTGAGCACCGCCTGGCCACCCTCGACGGTGTAGCCGACCGGGTGCTGCATCCACGCGTTGGCGGCCAGGATGAAGAAGGCGGAGAGGATCGTGCCGATGCTGACCAGCCAGATGGTCGCGAGATGCAGGCGGGGGGAGAGGCGCTCCCGCCCGAAGATCCAGAGGCCGATGAAAGTCGATTCGAGGAAGAATGCCAGCAGGCCTTCGATGGCGAGAGGGGCGCCGAAGATGTTGCCGACGAAGATCGAGAAGGCCGACCAGTTCAGGCCGAACTCAAACTCGAGCACGATCCCGGTGACCACTCCGACGGCCAGGCTGATGAGGAAGATCCGGCCGAAGAAGCGGCTCAGCCGGTCCCACGTCTCGTCCTTCCGGACGAGTGCGAGGGTCTGCATGACGGCCACCAGGAACGCCAGCCCGATGGTCATGGGGACGAAGAAGAAGTGGAACACGGTGACGATGGCGAACTGCCAGCGCGCGAGGTCCAGAGCCATGCGCGGCCGATTCTCCCGGCCGGAGTGAGGCGGGGCCAGGGCCGGAGGTCCTCACTGCCGCCGGTAGGAGATACCCCTGCCCCGTCCGGGTGCGACGCGTCGGAAGCTGCCCCGAGGTCCCCGGGGCAGCCTCCTAGTGCTTGGGCGAGCTTGGGCGGCGCAGGTGCCGCGCCTCGACGACCGGGTCGTGCGGGACCGCCTCCACCCGGACCTTGACGTCGACCGCGACCGCACCAGAGGGGCTCACGATCACCGGGTTGAGGTCCATCTCGGCGATCTCCGGCAGCGCGGTCACCAGGGCGCTGATCCTCTGGATGATCCCGGCGAGCGCATCGGTGTCGCAGGGGGAGGTTCCCCGGTACCCGAACAGGAGCGCCGACCCTCGGGGTTCGCGGATCAGCTCGGCCACGTCGCGGTCGGTGAGCGGCACCGCGCGGAAGCCCTGGTCATGGGTCAGGCCGACCGCCGTCCCACCGGAGCCGAAGACGAGCAGGGGCCCGAAATGGCTGTCACGCACGACGCCGACGATGGTCTCCACACCCGCACCCAGCATCGGCTGGACGATCGCGCCCCCCATCTCGTCGCCGAGGCGAGCCAGCATGGTGTCGTAGGCCGTCCGCAGTGCCTTGGCCGAGGCGATGTCGGTGAGGACGCCGCCTCGCTCGGTCTTGTGGACCATGTCCGGAGCGGCCGCCTTGAGCACCACGGGGTAGCCCATGGCCTCGGCGACCGCGACGGCCTCGTCGGCGGTGTCGGCCCGGGTGGTCATCGCCACCGGGACGGCCATCGCCCGCATCAGGGCGGCCGCGTCGAGCGGGCCGAGCTGGCAGCCCTCGGGGTTCGCGGCGAGTGCCTTCTGCACGATCTCCCGGGCCGCTCCCAGGTCGATGTCCGAGGGCATGACCACGGTCCCGGGGTCACGCCTCCGCCAGGCGGCGTAGTCGGCGACCGCGCCGAGGGCGTAGGCGGCAGCCTCGGGGAAGGTGAAGACGGGCATGTCCCGGCTGGCGCGGAGGCGCTCCTGGGCCTCCCCGAAGACGGCGGCGAGGACCGGCTTGGTGGCCTCGTGGGCGACCTTCCGAATCGCATCGGCGATACCGATCGCATCGGTGTGGAGCGGGGTGAAGATGGCGATCACGGAGTCGACCGCGGGGTCGGCGAGCACCGCCTCGAGAGCCGCGCGATACTCCTCCGGGCCGCCCATCGCCGTCATGTCGATGGGATTGCCGATGGCGGCGGCGGGATTGAGCACCTCGCGGAGGCGTTGGGTGGTATCCGCGCCCAACTCGGGCAGGGTCAGCCCGGCAGCCTCGCAAGCGTCCGCGGTGAGGATGCCGGCACCACCCGCGTTGCCGACCACGCCGACCCGGTTGCCGGCGGGCAGGGGCGCCGTGGCCACCACCCGCGCGACGTCGAACAGTTGCTCCAGCGAGGCCACCCGGATGACCCCGGACTGGCGGAAGAGGGCATCGACCGATACGTCGGGG
>Ga0224557_1000567_pt1 | contig 40626 bp, 43 predicted proteins | sample 714S31014metaG_FD_180677 | JGI IMG/M metagenome (GOLD analysis project Ga0224557, IMG submission 180677) | Peat soil microbial communities from Stordalen Mire, Sweden - 717 S3 10-14 | ecosystem: Environmental > Terrestrial > Soil > Wetlands > Peat | place: Sweden: Norrbotten County, Stordalen...
GAGGCCGGTGAAGATACGCTTGGACAAGGCCGTGCGGCCCGGGTAATGCGTCACAACATCACCCAAGCCGCGCGGCCTGCTTCATGTCACGACAGTGCCGCGATCGTTATCGCGCACCAGGTCGTTAGGCCAGTCGGCCTCGGGCAGACCGAGGATCCGGGCAATGACCTGGACCGGGAACGGGAATGTCAGCTCCGGGATCAGGTCGGCGTACCCGTCCCTGGCGAACTCATCGATGAGCTCCCCGACACACCTGCCGATGATCGCGTCGCTCCACTGGTCCAGGATCCGGGCGCGGAAGGCCTTGGCCAGCAGGGCTCGGTGCCGCTGGTGCTCCGGCGGGTCCATCTCCAGGATGGTCCGGCCCATGACCTGCCCGACGGTCATCGCGTTGGCGGCCGAGGAGAACCGCTCGTGGTCAGTAAGGATCTGCTGGGCGAGCTCGTGGCTGGTCACGGTGAACAGCGAGGTGATCCGCGGCGCCTTCTCGTCGTGCCGGTACCGCCCGGACCTGCTGCCCACCTCGACGTGCAGCACCGGGGTCTCCGCCCGGATCCCGGCGAACATCGGATAGGGATCTCGCACGTCCCCGGCCAGTTCGGCGAACTGCCGCAGGGGGTCGTAGCCAGCCTCGCCAGACGCCGCAACCAACCCCTTCCCTGACATAACCGCCATCTCAACCTACCGCCACGCCGCGGCGGGGTCGGCGGCGTGAATCAGCCCCGGAACTCTGAGGAGTCCGCGCGCCGGGCGGGCTGCCCAGGACGGCCGGATACCCCGAAGGTGAGCCGGGTGACCGGGCGTGCCGGGTGCATCGTTCTGGGGAAAAGCAGCTGCGGCTAGCGGTGCGTCTTCTGCGGGCTGAACCCGTTGACGTTCGGCGCTAGGCGCATGCTGGTGGCCGGACTGATCAGGTGCCGGAACCGGAGTTACCACGGGACGCCGCGTGGAACATCAGCGCCCCGTCCACGGTGGCCGTCAGCGGGATCCGCCGGTCTACTCCGGTCATCCACAGCAGCCTGCGGGTCTGCCGCTGGGCGCAGACGGCATGCAGGCTGCCGCCGTGCCCGGCGGCGCGGCGGGCCGTGCTGACCAGCACTCCGAGGCCGGCCGAATCGATGAACGTGACCCGGTTCAGGTCAACGATCAGCGTCCCCCCACTGTCCGCGAGCTCGAACAGGCGCTCCCGTAGCGGGGTCACGGCGGAAATGTCGATCTCCCCGGTGACCGCCGCGATCACGACGCCGCGCTCGCTGCGGACCGTGATGGTCAGAGCGCCATCCATGACCAGCCTCCTATCACCCGCCGCCAAACTGCCCAGGCCGATGGCCCGGGCAGTCACGATCACCACCCGGCAAGCGGACCGGGTCCGGCTGCCCATCCTGCCTGCCTGCACCTCGGTCATGCCAGCCTGCGCGGGCCGAGGCCGCGAGCCGCTGATCCCCTGCACGACGGGCCTTCCGCCGCTACCAGTTTGCCCCCGGCGGTGAGATCGCGCGCGTTCAGCACGGGCGCGTACCTTCCTCAAGGCGGCAGAATAACGTGCATGCCGGCGGCCGCCCTGAAGTCGATGATCGTCGGCCTGGTGTCCGGTATCGAGCCCACGGATGACCTCGGCCGGGAGCACCGGCGGAACGCGTTGTCGTGGCTCGCCGGGACCGATGACATCTTCCGGCGGGACAAGCCGCTCACCCCGTCACCGCATCTGGTGTCGTACTTCCTGCTCGTCGACCGGCCGGCCGGGAGCGTGCTGCTCTGCGATCACCGGCTGTCCGGCCTGTGGCTGCCGACTGGAGGGCATGTCGAGCCCGGCGAGCATCCGCTCGGCACCGTCCGGCGCGAGGCCGTCGAAGAACTCGGCATCACGGCGCAGCTCGACGCGGTGTTCCGGGACAGGCCGTTCTTCCTCACGGTGACCGAGACCGTGGGGCCGCCCGCGACGCGGCACGTGGACGTCAGCCTCTGGTTCGCCCTCGTCGGTCGCGTCGGGCAGCCCCTGCGTCCGGACCAGCGCGAATTCGCCCAGGTCAGGTGGTGGACGGCCGCGGAACTTCGGCACGCAGCCCGCGATGGGTTCGAACCCCACCTGCTCCGTGCTCTGGACGCGCTCGGGTTTGGCCGCTGAGGTATCGCTCACCATGTCCGGCGCTGACCAGTTCCTCGACCTCGTCATTATCTCGCAGGGCGGCTGCGGCTAGCCGGCGTTCGCGCCTTTACCGGCAACCGCTGGAGGCCAGCTGCCCGTAGACGAGAGTGGGTGTGCCGCTTTGGGTCGCGTGTCCTGCTCGCGTCTGGAAGGCTCACAGCATGCCAGAAGAGCCGGTGACATTTGACGAACTCGAGCGGCTGCTGCTCCGGCTAGCGGGGACCTCTGTCGAGACGCTGGAGCAGCAGCTCCTGAGCCGCCTCAAGGAGGACACGTTCGTGGGCGGCAAGCGCGTCGCACGGCAAGAGCTGCCCGGGCTGCCGGACGATGCCGTCACTACCGTGCACCGGGTCAAGGTAAGCGTGTACGGCGCGAAGCCGCCGGTCTGGCGGCGGCTTGAGATTCCCAGCGCGATGCCGCTGAGCCTCGTGCACGCGACCCTGCAGGTCGCCTTCGACTGGCACGGCTATCACCTGCATGCCTTCGAGACGGTGTGCGGCGAGTTCGGATCGCTGGATCAAAATGACGACTGGGCCGAACGGCAAGACGAGACCACCGCCACCCTCGCCCAAGTGGCCGGGGCGGAGCGCGCGAAGGTGGTGTACAGCTACGACTTCGGCGACGACTGGCGACACGACATGGTTGTGGAGAAGATCGTCCCGGCCGAGCCGGGAGTGGCCTACCCGCGCTGCACCGGCGGGCGCCGGGATGCGCCGCCGGAGGATTGCGGCGGGATCTGGGTCTTCAACGAGCAGTTCGCCGAGTTCGGCGACTTGTTCACCGTGGGCGAGCTGAACGAGCGGCTGGCCGTCCTGGCCAGTGTCTTGGTTCCCGGCTCGGCCTGACCAGCACCCTCCTCGGCCCCCCGCGACTACTGCCTCCTCGCCAGCCGGGCAGGCCTGCCCGGTCGAACCGCTCTTGCCGGGTGGGCTTGCGTTCGTGCCGGGCGCAACTCCAGGAACCGCTGGCTGAAGGCGTCCGGATACCCCTCAGCGCCCGCGGCGATCAGCTACCGGGAGGGCTGAGTTCCTCCGGAGCCGGCCAGTCGCCCGGCAGTTCGGCCAGCCGCCGCAGGTAATCCGCACGGTCGAACGACCGCTTTTCGGCCAGGGCGTTCCAGACGGCCTCGGTCACCGGGCCCATGATCAGGTGCATCACGTTGTGCCAGTCGTAACCGAGCCCGGCGAGCCGCTGGACCGTCTGCCACGTCTCGGGCGGGTCGTCGGCCAGGATCTGGTTGGCGGTCACCTGATGGAGCGTGACGTGCAGCGTGGGGTTGAACGGCTCGCCGTCGGCGCCCGTCATCTCCTCGTGACGCTCGAGCGCCTCCGCCATGTCAAGATGCTGCGCCCTCGAGCAGCAACATGCGCTCGTCCTCGTCGTCCGGATCTAGTTGCTCCAGGTCGAGGCCCTGATAGCTGCCATGCCCCGGCGGCACCGCCCAGGACCGCCGGTCGCCCGGGAGCGGTTCGTCGAACCAGCAGTCGGTGTCCTCCTCGGCCACCCACCGGGATACGGTCCCGGCTCGCTGCGGCTTCCCGGCAGGCCGGCGGCCTGATCCCGGACGCCGGCCACGGCCAGGCGGACGCCCGCGGCTCTTCGGACTCATGCCGCGATTGTCCCAGACACAGCGTCTGCCCGAGGGCTGGTACCCAAGTTCGTTCGGCCGAACGACACGGGCTGCTTGTTCTGGAAGATGCCGAACTTGTCCGGGCCGGGTAGATGTAGAGATCAAGTAGTCGCCGTGCGGCGGGAGACCGGGGGAGCAGCCACAGCATGGAAGCAAGCAAGGGCACGGCAGGCGCATCGCCAATGGGCAGGTCCCCCAGGCAGCCTCCCCCCGACGAGCACTTCCACCCGTGCCCGGCTGGCCGGCACTGGGGACCGAATGGCGCGGCAGGCGTCCTGCCGTGGACCGTGACGCCGGACGGGCGCAGCTGGGTGCTGCTGAGCCACCGTTCCCCGCACGTGCAGGCGGGCGGCACCTGGTCCACGTTCGGCGGCGCCATCGAGAGCGGCGAGACGCCGTGGCACGCGGCCGTCCGCGAGACCAGCGAGGAGATCGACGGGATCGACGTGGGCCGGGGCGTCGTGGCCGCCGAGCTGGAGGTTCCGTGCGATCACGGCTGCGGGTGGACTTACACCACCTTCGCTGTGCGGATCCAGAACACCGAGGCGAGCGACCTGCCCGCCGCCCAGGTCGCTTCCGGTCACGCGGCGTGGGAGACGGCCGGGCTGGCCTGGGTGCCAGCCGAGCAAGTCTCCGGCCATCCCGGCCTCCACCCGGGGCTGCGCGCCGTCTGGCCGACGCTTCGAGACGCCATCCGCCGAGGTAGTCAAGCGGGTGAAACCGGCTAGGCGGGTCACCTCTGGTAGAACGGCCCGAGGGTGTCGCGGAGCCGCCGCCAGCCCCGAACCTGACCACGACGATGGACCATCGTGGTTGCTGGCACCACCACGATGGACCATCGTCGTGGTTCGCGAGCAGGAGCAGGGCCGCACGGGTGTGCAAGACGGGGCGGGTGGGGTTCGCGAGACCGCAGCCGGTCGCCATGCGCCATCCTTCACCGAGCTGGGCCCGCACTTCGAGGCGCTAGCCGCCGAATGGGTCGCACGCTACGCCTACGACGAGAAGGGCCTGACAGTCGGGGCTGCCGGCCAGAGCGTCGTCGCCTGCCGCGACCACCAAGCGGGGCACGAAGTCGATGTTCTTGCCCTCGCGCGGGGATTCCGGCCGCGTACCCCCGGCGCGCCGATCGCGTTTTCAGCGGGGCTGGCTTCACCGAGGACCTGGCCGCAGAAGCCAGGCGCAGCCGCGGCCGGATCCTGCTCGAGGGACTCGATACGCTCTACTGCCTGCTTTCATGAAGTGCCGCCGGTCATGGTCACCTGTCGGAGGCCTATCGTCGCCGCCTGATCAGCTGCCGGGACCGGAGTCCCCCCGGGACGCCGCGTGGAACATCAGCGCCCCGTCCACGGTGGCCGTCAGCGGGATCCGCCGGTCTACTCCGGTCATCCACAGCAGCTTGCGGGTCTGCCGCTGGGCGCAGACGGCGTGCAGGCTGCCGCCGTGCGCGGCGGCGCGGCGGGCCGTGCTGACCAGCGCTCCGAGGCCGGCCGAATCGATGAACGTGACCCGGTTCAGGTCGACGATCAGCATCCCCCCGTTGTCCGCCAGCTCGAACAGGCGCTCCCGTAGCGGGGTCACGGTGGAAATGTCGATCTCCCCGGTGACTGCCGCGATCACGACGCCGCGCTCGCTGCGGACCGCAATGCTCAAAGCGCCACCCATGACCAGCCTCCTCTTCCCACGCCGCCAAACTGCCCAGGCCGAGCCCATCCCGTTCGGTACGGCTAGCTAAGTGAACGCCGCGCGGTTTGCGGCGGCAACTGCCTGCGAGAGCGCCGCTGCTCCCGTGAGATGCTCACCCCGCGGATCATGATGCCGACTGCCGTGGCCACGGCGAGAAGGGCCAGGAAAAGGCACAGGCGACTCCAGGGATGATAGGGATTGCCGAGGCCATCCGGATCGAGAATGTTGGCGGCGACCCACACGGCGGAGAACGCGATGACCAGGCAGCCGCCCGACCCGGCGGCCGCTTTGGCCAGCTGCCGGCGGCGCGTCGTGGCCGGCGGGGCCGCCGGCCTCACCACGACCGGGCCACCCGGGATGTCGGCGGTGAGCGCGGCCAGCACGGCGCGGGTCCGCGCGGCCAGCGCCCGGTCCGCTCGCGCGTCGAGCTCGTCCCTGGTCAGCCGGCCCTGCACGAACGCGTCCTTCAGCGCCTCGATCACCTGCTCGCGGTCGGCGTGGCCCGCCCGGATCCGGTCACGGCCCGCCGCGGCCAGGTTTTCCTGTCCCGTCATCACCGGCACCCTTCGCACGATACGGGCAAGCGTAGCCTGCCTGCTCCCGCGACGGCCATGCTCAGCTGGGCGACGGAGACGGTCATCCGTCGCAGTGCGCGACGGCATGGAGTACGGGTTCCGCGGCCGCACCCGTTCTGGTCGGCCCGGTAAGCCGAACGGCGCTGATGCTAGCCCGCGCGGGCCGAGGCCGCGAGCCGCCCGGCGAGCGCGGCGACCAGGCCGCGGAGCTCGTCGGGTCGCTCGATGACGAACGGCCGGTCGATCGAGGCGAGCACCGCAGGCACCCAGTCGAGCCGCTCCGCCCGCAGGTCGACGCGGAGCGAGCCCCCGGCGGCCGGATCCGCGCCGGCCGGCTCGATGGTCGCGACGCTGGCCGGGAGCCGGGCCCGGATCTGCCCGGCGGTCGCCTGGATCCGCAGCGTCACCTGATGCCGGTACGGAGCCGTGGCGAGCCCGGAGAGCACGCGCTGGGCCGGGTCGGGTCCGGCGGGCGGCCCCGCCAGCAACCACACCGTGATCATCGAGTTCCTCGTCGACGACGTGGACAGCGTGCACCAGAACCTGGCCGGCTTCGTCGAGGACGTTGTCACCGAGCCCACCACGATGCCCTGGGGCAACCGGTCACTGCTGTTCCGCGACCCCGACGGCAACCTCGTCAACTTCTTCACCCCCGTCACCCCCGTCACCCCCGTCACCCCCGCCGCCATCAAGAAGTTCCCCCGCTGACCACACCACGGCTGCCCAGGGTTACCCGTCGGCCCAGAGGCGCCATCCCTCAGCCCGAGGGGCCCCGGACCTCGGAGACGAGCGAGCCCAGGTCCGGTTCGGGCTACGCGAGCCGGTCCTGCCGCCCCGGCGCAGATACCCCGTCGAGAGGTCAACTGGCTTACACATGCCGTCTCCGCGGAGACGGCATGGACGTGGCTGGCCGCAGTCAGGTCGGGAAGAGCCGGATCTTGACGCCGATCGAGTCGGCGATGCGGGTCAGGTCGCCGGGGCCGCTGGTGACGACGGGGGCCTGGTGGCTGACGGCGGTCACGACGACGATCGCGTCGACAACATCGAAGGTCCCGGCGACGGCGCAGGCCACGCCCCCGGCGCGGCCGGTGCGCTCGTCGCCGGGGAGGATGTCGCAGGCTTTGAGTACCCGGGAGATCTGGTGCTGGGGACCGCCGCGCCAGGCCTGGGCCAGGACGACGACCGGGACGAGCGGCCGGATCCGCGCACGTGTGAGCTCATCGTGCAGGGCGAGGAAGTCAGGGCTGCGTCGTTCGGCGGCCAGCAGCGCGCCTGTGTCGTAGACGATGGCAGGCATTACCCGGCGGCCCGCTGGGCTCGTCGTCGATCAGCCCGGTCTCGATCAGGAACTCGCGGGCGCGCCCGCGGGGAGCGGGCCGTGCTCGCTCTCGTACTCGGTCACCAGTTCCCGGGCGGCGGCCGTGCAGCGCGGCGCTCGTTAGGCCGCAATGCCGACGTCGTAGAGGCGAGTAGTCCAGGCCAGCAGTTGGCCCGGATCACCTGGTGGTCAAGCGACGCGGCGCCAGGAGTCGCCGAAGTCGGCGATCACTTTCAGTTCTCCGCCGAGTGCATGAATGTAGTCGGCGAGGGTGGCGAGCTCTGCGACGCCGCCGCTCTCGATGGCCGAAACGCGCTGCTGGGACACGCCCATGGCGTCCGCCACCTCGGCCTGGGTTAGGCCTGCCTTCTTGCGCATCTCCGTCAGGTACTCGGCCCGGACCTTGAGCGTTCGCCTTTGGCGTGCGTCCTCCACGGCCGCGCGGTCGTCTGGGTGGACGAACTCGTCCAGGAACTGCTCTCGCGTATAGGTAAAGAACTCAGGCTGCTCAGTCACGGCTGCTCCTTCAAGTACGCCTCGTATATCGCCTCCGCGGCCGGGATCGCCTCGCGGTACCACTCTTGCCAGCGCCCGGATTTATCGCCTGCAATCAGCAGCACCGCATTGCGCGCCGGGTCGAAGATGAACAGGATCCGCACTTCGCTCGTGCCGCTGGAGCCCGGGCGCAGCTCCTTCAGGTTGTGTAGCCGTGACCCGGTGATCCGGTCCGCCAGCGGCCGGCCGAGCTGCGGGCCTTCGTCGAGCAGCCGGTCGATCGCCTCGGCGACGAGCCGCCGCGTGATCGGATCACCGGAACGAAGAGCGTGCAGCCAGTCGCGGACCTGCCGCGTCACCACCAGCCTGTGCGGCACCACGCCCTCCTTCACTACAGAACCATGGTACAACAATACTATTGTGAAGATGCTGAGTACTCACCTGCGCCCGCGGGTACATGCATAAAAGTGCAGGCGGCCAGCATGCCTTCCAGTCCCTATGTCATATACCTTGGCGATGCTGAGCGCGCTGAGCTGGAGTGCGTGTTCCGGCGCTCCTAAGCGCCGTTTCGCCTGGTGCTGCGATCACGGATTGTGCTCCTCGCCGGGGCGGGCACGGCGAACCGGGTGAGCGCCGAGCGGCTGGGCATCTGCGAGGACACGGCCCGCAAGTGGCGGCGCCGGTCCTGCAAGCCCGATCAGGTGTCGGAACCAGAGCTCCCGGGACGCCGCCTGGAACATCAGCGCCCCGTCCATGGTGGCCGCCAGCGGGATCCGCCGCTCCCGTAGCGGGGGTCACGGTGGAAATGTCGCCTCGGTCATGCCAGCTCCCGGCAAGAAGCTGGCCGACACCGTCGAGGCCGTTCTGTCCGACCAATCAAAGGGCGCCGATCACCACACGAAGCAGCCCTTTCAACCACTGGGTTGACGATTGAACGATTCCCGGCCTATCATTCTTTCAACCACAAGGTTGAAACGGGAGGGGCGATGACCGCGGACACGCTGTCTCGAGCCTTCGCCGCCCTCGCGGATCCGACCCGGCGCGACATGGTGGCCCGGCTCTCGGCGGGCGACGCGACCGTGAGCCAGCTGGCCGAGCCGTACCGGATGTCGTTGCAGGCCGTGTACAAGCACTTGCGGGTGCTCGAGGACGCCGGCCTCGTCAGTCGCCCGCGAGGACCGCAGCCCCGGCCGGTGCGTCTGGAGGTTCAGGCCTTGGACCTGATGGATACCTGGATCGAGCGCCACCGGGACCGCGTCGAGCAGCGCTACCGCCGCCTCGACGCGGTCCTGGCGGAGATGAAAGGAGACGAAGATGAACAAGATCACGGAGACGGTCATCGAAGCCGACCAGAAGCTGCCGGTCATCCGGATAACTCGTGACTTCGCGGCCACGCCCGCGCAACTGTTCCGCGCCCACACCGATCCGGCGTTGTTCGCCCGGTGGGTGGGGCCCGACGACATAACCACCCGGATCCAGCACTGGGACGCGCGTACCGGCGGCAGCTGGCAGTACATCGCGGTGCGCGACGGCACGGAGTACGGGTTCCGCGGCTGCTTCCACGAGGTACGGCCGGACCGTATCGTGCAGACCTTCACGTTCGAGGGCGAGCCCGACGGAGTCGCGCTGGAGACGTTGCGGTTCGAGGACCTGGGCGACGGCCGTACCCGGCTGCGGACGCAGTCGCTGGTCGACAGCTTCGCAGGCCGCGACGCGTGGCTGCGCAGCGGCATGGAGGTCGGCGTGGACGAGGGCTACGCCAAGCTGGACAGGATGCTCGCCGATGGCGCTCTCTGACCGTCCCGCCGAGCGGCACCGGCAGGTAGCCGGGCTTTTTACCGAACGAGTCCTCGGTACCACCTCATGGGACACGCCATCCCGGTGGCCGGCTGGGCCGCCCGCGACGTCGTGCGCCACCTGACCGGATGGTTCCCCGGGTTCCTTGCCTCCAGTGCCGGCATCGATCTGCCCCGCGGGCCGTCGGTGCAGGAGAACCCGGTCGCCGCGTGGCAGTACGGCGCCTGGGTCGAGGTACCCGGCGATGCCGATAACCAGACCAGGTTGCTGGGTTTCATCGGCCGCGACCCGTTCTGGCCGGCGGCGACATAGCGACGACACGTGGAGGACAAGATGACACTGGATCTCTTCGCTGGCATCCCCGTTACCGACTATGCCGCGGCGTTGCCGTGGTACGAGCAGTTCTTCGCCGGGCGGCCCTCGTTCCTGCCGAACGACATCGAGGCGGTATGGGAGGTGGCCGAGCACCGGTACATCTATATCGTGCGGCCAGCTGGGCTGACGTCACCCCAGCACGGCCGCGGTAGCCCAGGCTGCGCCCCGTTCTGGCCGGGCCGGTGAGCCGAACGTCCTGAGCTAGCCCACGCGGGCAAGGCCGCGAGCCGATCGGCAAGCGCGACCCCCAGGCTGCGGAGCCAGGTCCGCAGCGTCACCTGATGCCGGGCACAGGCAATAGCGAGGAGGCACTGATGCGGTTGACTGCTACCACCTTTTGTCACCATGGACGGGGTCATCCAGGGGCCGGGAGCGCCCGATGAGGACTCCAGCGGGGAATTCGGGCAGGGCGGCTGGCTGGTTCCCAACGCCGACGATGACATGGCCGAGATCATCGGCGCCCGGTTCGCAGCAGCGGACGCGTTCCTCCTTGGGCGGCGGACTTACGAGCTGCGGGCTGCCGGGCAGAGAACTGCAGGTCCACGGCAGCCCGCAACTCGTCAGGTCGCTGCTGGCCTATGAGCTGATCGACGAGTACCAGGTCCTGCTCTACCCGGTCGTGCTGGGACACGGCAGGCGGATCTTCGACGATCCCGGGTTCGCCGCCGCGTTCCGGCTTGCCGGCTCGGCCACAACGCGCAGCGGCATTGCCGTGCTCACCTACCTGCCAGCCGGGAAGCCACGGTACGGGTCGTTTGCCTCTGATCCCGAGCCAGAACGGCACCGGATCCTCCGGTGACCGGGTGCGCCATCCACCAAGATGCAGCCGACGGAGAAATGAGCTGTTCCCCGCGCTCCAGCACTCTTCCTCGGCACCCGCGACCCCGCCCGACGTAACCGCCATAGGCGCTACGGTGAGACCCTGTGGATCGTTCGGAAACGGGACCTGACGACAGCGAGACACCCGAGCAGAAGCTGCAGGTAGTCGTCGGCCAGCTGTCGCGTGCAGTCGCGAGCTCAGCCTACGCCGGGTCGAAGTACGAGCCACTCGGGCGCGTGCTGGTATTCCGGTCGGCAGCGCGGTCCCTTCACGTCGTGGGCGACAGCCCGCTGGCCGCCGAGTTCAGGCGGCTTGTCACGGCCGGGGCGGTTCCCGGATGGGACCTGCACCCGGTGCCGGCCGGGCGCACCCCGCTGGACGTGCTCGCCGGGCCGCTGCACCGCCTGTCTGGCAGCAACCGGTTCTGCAACCTGCTCGAACGGGAAGGATTCGCCTACGTCGAGGAAGTCGCCGTTACCTCCGAGGGCTGCCTGCTCGAGTTCCGTAACAGCGGGCCTCGGTTCATCACGGCGGTGCGGCAGGTCATCGCCGACCTGGGGTTCGGCGACCCAGAGGCCAGAACGGGCCGCCTGCTAGCTCCCGGCGACGCCGGGTCGGCCGCGGCCGACCCGGTACCGCCGGCCGGCTTGCCCGCGGACGCGGCCGGGGCACTGCAGGTCGCGGCCGCGTGGGCGGTCGCCGAGCGAGGGGCGCGGGAGCTTGGAGATCTCCTCACGCTTGCTCCTGGCGCGGGGGATCTGCCGCCCGACGTCGCCCGCGGCTGGGACCGCATCCGCCGGCTCAGCCTCCAGATGCTGGCCGGGGCGGCGCTTGCCGACGGCGACCTGCCGAGGCTGGCCCAGGAACTGATCGAGGAGATCGAGGGGCGGCGAAGGCTGATCCTCACCTCGCGCACCTTCGCCCCGACCCGGCGTACCTACGACAGCCTCGCCGCCGAACTTGGCGTCGGCCGCGAGCGCGTCCGCCAGCTCGAGGCCTCGGCACTGCACCAGCTTGCGGGTGCGGTCGCGCACGACCGGTACCGTCCGCTCCGGTGGCGCGCGGTATCGGCAGCAGAGCCCGATCGTGTACACGCCGCCGTGATCCCCGGTGACCCCCCGTGGCTGGGCAACATGCTGTCCTGGCTGGCCGGAAGACCTGCCTGACGGCGGGGGGAGTCGCCTGCGGCGGCTAGGCCGTCAGTGGATGTGGCATCTGTAGCGCAAAAGCTACAATGTAGTCATGACGAACCCGCTATCCATCCGCTTCACCCCGTCATTGCTGGCTCGCCTGCGGCAGCGCGCACGTGCGATGACGGGTGCCAGCGTCGCCGGGCTGGCGCAACGGCTCATCGATGAGGGCCTGCGGATGGGCGATCACCCGGGCGTGATCTTCAAGGACGGCCCGTCCGGCCGCAGGGCTGCGCTAGCCTACGGGCCCGATGTCTGGGAGGTCATCAAGCTTCTCCGCGAGATCGATGAGCGCGGGCCCGCCGCGATCGACGCCGCCGCCGAGGTATTCGCGGTCGACACCAGCCGTATCAGCACGGCGATCAGCTACTACGGGGATTACGCCGGCGAGATCGACGCGGAGATAGCAGCTGCAGACGAGGCTTCGGCACGTGCCGAATCGGCGTGGCGCGTCCAGCAGCAGCTCATCGCGTGAACCAGCGGCCTGACGCCAGGTTCCTGCTGGACGAGATGTTCTCCCCCGCTATCGCGGCCGAGCTGTGCGAACGCGGTCACGACGTGATCGCGGTAGCGGACCGGCCGGCCTTGCGCGCAAAGGCCGACGAGGAGATATTCGCGTGGGCGAGTGCGGAAAGACGATGGCTGCTCACGGAGAACGTCAAGGACTTCAGGCCGATCATGCTGCGCGCTTTGCCGGGCGGGCCGTCAGGCTGCGGGCTGCTGTTCACCAGCAGCCGGTCCTTCCCGAGATCTAGGAAAAATCCTGGCCCGCTGATCAACGCCCTGCACGCGTGGCTGACCGCTGGGTCACACGCTCCGCCAGTAACGGAATCCTGGCTTCCCGGCCCATCAGACTGACATCTCCGACGTCCTAGGTGCTACCCGCGGCGATCAGCTACCGGGAGGGTCGAGTTCCTGCGGTGCCCTGCCCGGCGAGCTCGAGCGCGGCCCGCTCGGCTTCCTGTTCAGTCCTGGCGGCTTTTGACCGGGTGGCCGCTCGCCAGGATCGCCGCGGTGAGGGCCTCTGCGGGTTCCGTGGCTGAGCGCGGGTTGGTCAGCAGCACGAGGTCGATGGCCCCCACATCCGGCAGGCCCGCCGAGGCTGGCAGTTCGATCAGATCGTCAGGGACGAGGCTGCGTGCGAAGATCGCCACGCCCAACCCGGCCCGCGCGGCGGCGACGACGCCCAGCACACCGCGGACGGTGCAGGTCACGCGGTACGGAAGCCCGGCCCGCTCGAGGGCCTGCAAGCCGAGCGATCTGCTGATGCTCGGCCCCTGGTAAACGACGAGGGCGACGCGGCGGCCACTCTCGAGTTTGGTACCCGGGGCCGCCGCCCAGATGAGACGGTCACGGCGGACCAGATGGCCGCGCCCCTCGCCCGCCGCCTGCTTGACAAAAGCGACGTCCAGGTGACCGGACTCCACCCGGCGCTGCAGCGCCCCGCTCTGCGAGACCGTCAGCTCGAGGTCGATGCGCGGATAGAGCTGCCGGAAGTCACGCAGGATGCGTGGCACCGGCGTGAGCGCGAGGTCATCGGTGACCCCGAAGCGCAGCCGCCCGCTGAGCCCTGAGCCGGTGAAGTACGCCACGGCCTGCTCGTGGGCGGCCAGGATCGAGCGGGCGAAGTCGGCCATCGCCTCCCCGTCCGCGGTCAGCGTGACGCTGTGCGTATCGCGGACGAACAGCGGCCGTCCGACGGCCTGCTCCAGCCTGCGGACATGCTGGCTGACCGTCGGCTGGCTCAGGCTGAGGCCTGCCCCGGCCCCGGTGAAACTGAGCGACTGCGCCACCGCGAGGAACGTGCGGAGCAGTTCCGGATCATACACAAGGACCACTCTATCATTGCGATTCACAATTACAGTAATTGATGTAATTATCTTTCCAAATGAGTAAACCGAAGCGAAAATAATAGTTACCGGCACCAACAACGATTCGGATGTCCTTGACTGCGCTCGCGAGAACCCAGAGCACCCATTCCCGGCTCCTAGAATCCGTCCACAGCACGACCTTCAGTTCCTTGCGAACACGAAATTTCCGGCTTTTCGCGGTAGCCCAGCTCTGCTCTAACACCGGCACCTGGGTGCAGCGAATTGCCCAGGACTGGCTCGTCCTTAGCCTCACCCGCAGCGCCACCGATGTCGGGATCACGACAGCGCTGCAGTTCGTCCCGACCCTGTTGTTCGGTCTGATAGGCGGGCTGATCGCCGATCGTTACCCCAAGCGCCGGATCTTGCTGGCCACCCAGTCGGGTCTGGCCGTGATAGCCGGGACCCTGGCCGCGGCGACCCTGACGAACGAGGTCACCGCCTGGCAGGTGTACCTGATCGCCTTCGGCCTCGGACTCGTCACCGCCGTCGACAATCCCACCCGGCAGTCCTTCGCCAATGAAATGGTCGGCCCGCACCAGCTGAGCAACGCGATCAGTATCAATTCCTCGGTGTTCCAGCTCGGCGGCCTGGTCGGCCCGGCCGTGAGCGGAGCGCTGATAACCGCGGTCGGCCCCGGCTATTCGTTTGCGATCAACGCCCTGTCCTACGCCGCGCCCCTGGTGGCCCTGTCGCGGATGCGCACCAGCGAATTGCACACCATGCCGCCGGTGGATGCTCAGGCCGGCCAGTTGCGCGACGGCCTGCACTACGCCGTCAACCATCCGGACATACTCTGGCCGACCGTCCTGGCCGGCGTCTTCGGCATGTTCACCTCGAACCTGCCCGTGACTCTCGCGGCCTACGCCAGATCGGTCTTCCACTCCGGTCCAGGCGGATACGGGCTGCTGAGCGCGATTGTTGCCGTCGGATCCGTCGTCGGCGCGCTGGTCTGCGCCCGCCGGTCCCGCACCCGCCTGCGCACGCTGATCGCCTTCGGCGCGGTTTTGGCGGTGATCGAAATGCTCTCAGCCGCCGCGCCAGGACAGGTGATCTACTGCGTATTCCTGCTCCCGATCGGCGCGTGCACGCTGCTCCTGCTGACCACCGCGAACTCCACCGTGCAGATGGCCGCGCCCGACGCAATCCGCGGCCGGGTCATGGGTGTATACCTGCTCGTCTTCGTCGGCGGCGCGGCCCTCGGCGGCCCGCTGCTCGGCCTGGTCGACCAGCACCTCGGACCGCGTACCGGGATGCTGCTCGCCGGTGCTGTGCCTGCGATCGCGACCGCGCTGATCGCAGCCAAGTTCGCCATCGGCAGCCGACGGGTGAGAACCCCCCCGATCGCTGGTCGCACCTGGCCCAGGCGTGCACCACGGTCCGTTCGGCAAAAAAGTTCTTTATCTCCCGAACGGGCCGTGGTGTTACGATCCGGCCTGCCCGCATGAGACGGCTACCCATTGGTCCACGAATACATCAATTCTCCGGATAAGCGCAAAAATTGATATCCGGTCAGCCTTATAGAGGTTAGCGACGCCGGTATCCCGGTTAACTTCGTAGAGCCCGATATATGCGCTCGGCGGAACATCGGATTTCCCACGCACGGATACCTCATGAGCCGGACAAGCGCGGCAGCCGGGCGCACAGCCGCTCCACAGCGTGACGGTCGTCCGCGGTCAGGGCCTGCTCGGCGGGCGGCTCGGTGAGGTAGCGCAGCAGCCGGTGCTCGGCGAAGAACTCGTGCCCGTCGGCGTTCCAGGTGTTGACTTGTCGCAGCCTGCCCAGCCACCCATCGGCGGGCCAGCCGAACCGGTCGCTGACCACATCGCGGTGCACGCCGGCCTCAGTCCGGAACAGGTCAGGGGCAGCGCCGTGGACGATCTTGCCGACCGCGGACGTACCGTCGGCCCAGGTGATCAGCCAGGCGTCAGCGATGACCCCGCCGGACAGCCGCCGGCAGGCGGTGATACCGTCCGCGCGGCCGACCTCCCGCAGCGACGCGCGCAGGGCATCGTCGCCGCTCGTCCCCTCCGGCATGCTCCTCAAGTCCGATAAGGCATCACAGCTCGGCACTTCGGCACTAATGCAGTTCTGTCTTACCGTAGCGCTTCTTTCTCGACTCGAACACGCCAGCAGTCGGCAGTCACCCTGGCGGCCGGAGTTCCAGGGAGTCCGGCCAGCCGGAAGCCGGCTCCCCGGCCGAGGAGGCGATCGTGGCGACGTTCGTCCGCGCGTGGGAGGCGCGTGTCCTCGGCCCGTCACGGCGCCGGGCTGAGGCCGGCCGCGGTGAGCAGGTAGGCGTCCCGGTCATCGCCGGAGCCGGAGCCGGAGCCGGAGCCGGAGCCAGTGACAATGCCGGTGATCGCGGTGCCGACCTGCTCCGGGGTGAGCGCCGGACCGCGATCGGCCAGGAAGGCGGGGACATCGACGCCCTGCCTGGCGGCGTAGGCGGCGACGGCCGCCGCGCCCAGACCTGTTTCCGGGGTGAGCTGCGGCAGCACGGAGGCGAACCTGATGCCGAGCGCGTTCCGGCCGGATTCCGCGGCGGCATAGGAGGCGATAAACCTGATGGTGGCCTTGGCTCCGGCGTAGCCGCCGCTGACGGGTGAGCCGGCGACTGCGGCTCCACTGGACATGGCGATGACCACACTGCCCGGCTCTAGCGGAAGCAGCAGCGCCTCGCGGGTCCAGTTGAAGACGTGCTGCACGTCTACGTCCCAGTTGCGACTGAAGGTCTGCCAGGTGTGCCGGTGGATCGGCCGCGTCAACGGGGCCGCCCCGGCGTTGAGGACCAGCGTGCGGGGGCGGTGCTGGTCCAGGAGCAGGCCTGCGACCACCGGGTCGGTGGCGTCCGCGGCGACGGGGGTGAAGGTGCCGCCTAGTTGCGCACGGAGCTCCTCGAGCGGGGCGCGGTCGCGGGCCACCCCGACGACATGCGCGCCTTGCTCGGAGAGGGCGATGGCGATGGCGCGGCCGAAACCCCGGCTGGCGCCGGTAACCAGTGCCGTCGTTCCGGAAAGTTCTTGTGTTGGCATGAGGACTCCTTTAGTGCGAAGGCTCAGAACGCCCACCGGAAGCTGCTGGGGTTCATGCCTGGTAGATCCGGGGTGGATGGAAAACTGACCGGAAACCGCGAGTGCAGATAATGCGTCGTCGGCCGGTGACTTTCGCGGCCGGGCCGGATCTGTACAAGTGACGGCGCGGCACGCGACGTCCGGAGGGAGCAGCCATGGCCACCAGCGAGGATTTCGTGCGTCTCGCCGACCCGTTCCGGCCGGAGTTGCTGGTGCACTGCTACCGCATGCTGGGTTCGGTGCACGATGCAGAAGACCAGGTGCAGGAGACCATGATCCGGGCCTGGCGGTCCTACGGCGAGTTCGAGGGGCGGGCGTCGCTGCGGACCTGGCTGTACCGGATCGCTACCAACGCCTGCCTGCGCGCGCTGGAGAACAGCAGCCGCAGACCACTGCCGTCCGGCCTGGGTGCCCCGGGCGAGTACCCGGAAGCTCCGCTGGCCGCGGCCCGGCCAGAAGTTCCCTGGTTGCAGCCCATTCCGGACGCACTGGTGAGCTCAGGGTCCGCCGATCCCGCCGAGGTCATCGCCTCGCGGCAGAGCATGCGGCTAGCCCTGATCGCCGCCTTGCAGTACCTGCCCGCCCGGCAGCGCGCCGTGCTGATCCTGCGCGACGTGCTGCGCTGGCGAGCCGCGGAGGTCGCTGAGCTGCTCGGCACCACCACCACCGCGGTGAACGGCATGCTGCAGCGCGCGCGGGCACGGCTGGAGCAGGCGGCCCCCGGCCAGGACCAGCTCCACGAGCCTGCCGACCCGCAGGACCGCGCCCTGCTCGACAGGTACGCGACCGCCTTCCAGAACGCCGACGTGACGGCGGTCTTGCAACTGCTGCGCGAGGACGCCGTGTTCGAGATGCCGCCGGAGCCGACCTGGTTCACCGGCCGTGAGCTGATCGGGCGCTTCCTCCAGTCCTGGGTCCTCACCGACCACGGCCGCTTCCAGATGATCCCCACGGCCGCCAACGGCCAGCCCGCGTTTGCGGTCTACATGCGCGGCTCCGACGGCGTGCACCGCGCCCACGCGATACAAATGCTCACCATCGCCGCATCGCGCGTCACCCGGGTCATCTCGTTCAACGACCCGGGCCTCCTGTCGACCTTCGGCTTGCCGCCAGCCGTCCCGGCGTCCGCGACCCCGGTACCTGGCCGATGACCAAGGCGGTCGCGTCGGGCAGCCCCTGCGTCCGGACCAGCGCGAATTCGTCCAGGTCCGGTGGTGGACGGCCGCGGAACTCCGGCACGCAGCCCGCGATCGGTTCGAACCCAACCTGCTACGTGCTCTGGACGCGCTCGGGTTCGGCCGCTGATCGCCAGGACGGCTGGCGGACCGGGGGTCCCGGAGCTGGCAGCACGGTTCGTTCGGGATCAATAGGCCGGCGGTCAGCCCTGCTCGGCCAGTTCGGAAAGGAGCGCGGCCCGCCTTTCCTCGAGTGCCGTGACCTGGGCCCGGAGTTGCTTCAGCTCGCGGTTGACGCGCTTCAGCTCGGTCCGCGCCTGCTGTTCCCTGAGGTACCGCTCACCATGTCCGGCGCTGACCAGTTCCTCGACCTCGCGGCGGAGCAGCCGCAGCCACGGATTCCCCTCGATCTCGGCGCGCCGGTACTGGAGCTTGCCCGCGCGGATCGCCGCGATGATCTCATCCTGCGTTAGCCCGAACTCCGCTCGAGCCGTCTTGTCGCTCAGCGTCGCGCCCTTGCGTGTCCATTCATTGCCGTACAGCTCCATGACCGGTCATTATCTCGCAGGGCGGCTGCGGCCAGCCGGCGTTCGCGCCTTTACCGGCAACCGCTGCAGGCCAGCTCCTCGTAGACCGGCCTGCAAGATGCCGACTGGGCCGAACGGCAGGACGAGACCGCCGCCACACTCGCCCAAGTGGCCGGGGCCGAGCGCGGTGGGATCTGGGTCTTCAACGAGCAGTTTGCCGAGTTCGGCGACTTGTTCACCGTGGGCGAGCTGAATGAGCGGCTGGCGGCTTACCGTACGCGGGCGGCGAGCCGCAGGTCGTTAGTGCTTCGCCTGGGTCGCATGCAGGCCGGACTAATGTGGTGTACGTGGGCAGTCTACCTGCGTGATTATCGATCCAGATGTACATGATGACTTCCTCGCGGCTGGCGGGCGAGGAGGCGAGCCCGGATGACGCGCGCACATGTCCCGGCGCCCGAGGGCGAGGCGCAGGGCCCCGGCCCAGCACGTCGTGACGGCAAGAGGACCGCAGCCAAGGCAGGCACGGCCGCTCTGACCCTGGGCGCGCTCGGCGTCGTCTTCGGCGACATCGGTACTAGCCCTCTGTACGCGATGAGCTCCATTTTCCGGGTCCACGGCGTCCGGCCGAACGCGGGTGGCGTGGACGGCATGATCTCGCTCATTGTCTGGACGATCATCCTGGTCGTCATGGTCAAGTACATGACCTTCGTGATGCGCGCCGACAACCGGGGCGAGGGCGGCATTATGGCGCTGGTGGCGCTTGTCCAGCGCCTGCGGGTCAAAGGCCGGGTCAGGAAAGCGGCTCTGGTCTTGCTCGGGATCTTCGGAGTAGCGCTCTTCTTCGGCGACGGGACGATCACTCCGGCGATCAGCGTCATCTCCTCGGTCGAGGGGCTTGAGACGTCAGCGCCGGGACTGAAGTCGTTCGTAGTGCCGATCACGCTGGCCCTGCTGACCGTGCTGTTTGCGATCCAGCAATTCGGAACGCACGCCATCGGGCGCCTGTTCGGACCCGCCATGGTGGTGTGGTTCGCGATCCTGGCGGTTTCCGGTCTCGACAAGGTCATCGGGAATCCGGTGATCCTGAAGGCGCTGTCGCCCAGCTACGGGTTCGCGTTTTTCCTCGACCACCCCTTGACCGGTTTCCTGGCTCTCGCCGCGGTCGTGCTGGTAGTGACCGGTTCCGAGGCGGTTTACGCCGACCTGGGCCAGTTCAGCCGCCGGTCGATCTGGCGGGGGTGGATCTTCGTCGTCTTCCCTGCGCTGATCCTCAACTACCTGGGCCAGGGCGCGCTGATCCTCCGTTCGCCCAAGGTAATCTCGAACCCCTTCTTCGGGCTGTTTCCTCACTGGGCGCAGGTCCCGATGGTCTTGGTGGCAGTGGCCGCGACCATGATCGCGTCGCAGGCGGTGATCACCGGGGCATTCTCGGTCACCCGGCAGGCGGTGCAGCTGGGCTTCCTGCCTCCGCTGAGGATCCGGCACAAGTCGGGATCGGAAGGGCAGGTCTACGTTCCGGCGGTGAACTGGCTGCTCTATATCGCCGTGGTCGCGCTGGTGATCGGCTTCGGGTCCGCTGCTAACCTCGCTTCCGCCTACGGCATCGCCGTCACCGGAACATTCGCGACGACCACCGTCCTGTTTTTCGTCGTCGTGCGAATGCTCTGGAAAAAGCCGCTGTGGATCGTGCTGCCGGGCGCGGCGGCCTTTATCACCGTTGACCTCGCGTTCTTCTCGGCGAACCTGACCAAGGTCGTGTCCGGCGGCTGGTTCCCGCTGGTGATCGCGCTGATCATCTTCACGCTGCTCTCGACCTGGCAACGCGGACGGGAGCTCGTCACGGCCAAGCGCTCGCAGGCCGAGGGACGGCTCCGCGACTTCGTCGAGGAGGTCCGGACCATGGACCCTCCGCTTGACCGCGTGCCGGGGACGGCGGTCTTCCTCACCGTGGGCAAGCAGACGACACCGCTGGCGCTGCGGGCCAACGTCGACTACAACCACGTGCTGCACGAGAGCGTCGTCATCGTGTCGGTCGAGACCGAGACGGTCCCGCACGTCGACCACTCCAAACGCATAGTGGTCGATGACCTGGGATACTCCGATGACGGCATCGTCTATCTGGCGGTGCGCTACGGCTTCCAGGACGACCAGAACGTGCCGACGGCGCTGCGGCAGGCCGCGGCTCAGGGCCTCCCGGTGAAGATCGATGCTGAGAATGCGATCTATTTCGTCTCCGAGATCACCATTGTCCTTGGTGACGATCCCGGCATGCGCAAGTGGCGCAAGAGGCTATTCCTCTTGCTGGCGCGCACGTCCAAGAGCCCGGTGGCTCTCTTCCACTTGCCAGAGCACCGCATCGTGACCATGGGTTACCACATTGAGCTCTGATGGAGGAACTCGTAATACTGGTATTCCGGCCCCATGGTCAGGTACATCACGTTGTGCCAGGCCCGACTCGGTCACACAGCGCCGCGGCGACGGCGACTTCAGTGCCGGCCAGGCCGACGGAACAGAAGATCGTGACCTGTTCGGGGCTGCTCCTGGCCGTGGCGGCACCGGCGAGCACGGCGCCGAGATCGGTCACCGGCTGGCCGGCGAACAGGTGCGGTTCTGGGTAGGCCGCCAGCTGAGCAGAGGAATCGGTGAGGATCACCGAGGCCCGTCCGGCCAGGGCGGCGGGCACCTCGTGCCGCGACACGGTCTTCGGGCCCAGCGTGCTGACGTGCGTGCCGGGCGAGATCCACTGGGCCTGGAGCACGGGCACCACGCTGTTCGTCGCGACGATCACCACATCGCGATCGCGCACCGTTTCCTCCACGGTGGCGGCCGGGCGGGCCGCGACGCCCAGCTCGGCGACGGCACGCCTGGCGAAGGCGGCGGCATGCTCGCGATGCCGGGCCGTGACCGTCACCTCCGCTATCTCGCGTACCGCGGTGAGTGCCCACAGCTGCGCCCACGCCTGAGTGCCGGCCCCGGCCAGCCCCAGCCGGACCGGCCCCGGCCTGGCCGCCAGGTCCACCGCGACCGCGCCGATGGCCCCGGTCCGCCGCGCGCCGAGCTCATCGCCGTATACCAGCGCCCGCAGCCTGCCGTCGTCGAGCCCCCACACGGCCACGAGCTGCTCCGCGCCGGCGAAGGTGGCATAGGCGCGGAAGCCGAACACCCCCGGCGGCCACCAGGTACCGAGTCTGCCGTATGGCGGACCCGCTAAGTCTTATTAGGAGCCACAGCTACCTGCGTTCGGTCGACGGTCAGGCCAGATGATCAGTGTGCCGCAGCCACCGTCGGCCGCGCGTCGGCCATCGGTCCTAGGCCAGCGATGAGCCACGTATCACGACCCGGCGGGCAGGTCCTCCAGGCTGAGCCGGTACCAGGTTCCTCGGGCCCGTAGCCGCCGATCAGGGCGGCGCGCTCGCCGTCGGTCAGCAGCCGGGGGGCTCCCCGCGCGGGTGCGGGCCCGTGGTCACAGACTCGGTCCCCGTGCACGCTGATCAGATGGAAGCTGGTGTAGGGGCAGCAGTAAGCCATCTCCCCGGCCACGTTCAGCGCGTAGCAGTCGTCGATCGCAGGCAAGGTACCGAACGGGTAGAGCCATTCGGGCTGCAGGCCGGACGTGAATCGGGCCAGCCCGTGCCCTTCAGGACCGTGGCTGCCGATCGCCTCATCGAAATACCCGACCCACACCGTCCCGGATGCTGTGGTCAGGACATGCTCGATGGCATCACCGAGCAGCCCGGTGCACTCGCGGTGCCCTTCCCCGGTCCAGACCTCGGCGTTATCGGCTCCTGTCGTCCGGGCCGCGACGAGCAGGATCCGGCCCGCCGGAAGCGGCTGCACGAAATGGACCCGCAAGGACGTACGCACGTCGAGCCCGGCCGACGCCACCCTGCCCGCCTGATGCCTCGTGACCAGGACGCCTTGCCCGCCAGCAGCCGGCCACACTGCCATCGCCACCGAATCGGCGCCCACACCGACAGCCGCGGCCACCCGGGGGGCCGGCCGGTAATCGGGCGGTTTCAGGTATCCGTGCCTGCGCAGCGGCAGCATCGGCAAAGCGAGCACCTCAGCCCGACGCTCCCGGTTCCGCGCATCTCGTTCGTCTGCCGTCTCCCGGTTCCGTGCCGCGCGCATCCCCGCCTGGTCCACACCGCGATTCTGCCGCATGGAGTCAAAGAACCCGCCCGGACGGCGACCGCGTAGGCGGCCTGGGCGATGGCGGAGCCTACCCCAGCCACGACGTCGCTTTCGGCAGGGGCTGCTTACCGCCGACGCAGGCGCTGAGGCAGCCCTGGACTTGGAGATGGACTACCGCACCGGCGACCCGGTGCTTGACGAGCGGGGCCGGCCGGGCAGTCCACCTCTGCCGCGCGCAGCGAGACGGGTCCCCCTGGGCAACCTCGCCGGGACCCGCGGTTCCCGTGTGACGTCAAAGCACCTGCCAGGCCCGTGGTGCGGCGGCCCTCATTAGATCGTGGTGGATCCGGGCTCCATGGAGTATTTGGTGCATCCCCGTGCACCCGATCCACCGCCAAGCCCGGATCCACCACGGAAATCCCGGTCAGGACGCCGGGAACGGGCGGCGGGCGGGCCAGCCGGGACCGCAGCGGCCAGCGGGACGCCGGGGAGACGTCAGCTTCGGCGGGCGCGGGTGGCGAGATTACATATCGCGCCCCATGACGGCTGCGGCCGCCAGGACGTTGACGTAGTCGCGCAGACGGGCGATCTGCCCGTTGCGCACGGTGAGCACGACGATGTTGGGAAGCGCGAACTCCCCGGTGAATGTGCTGGTCCCGAGAGCTTCCTGCTCGACGATGATCGTTTCCGGATCGTTGGTGTCGTAGCTGGCGAGAGTACGGTAACCCTCATACCTCAGCGGGTTGGCCTTCCACCCTGCGGCTATCCAGTTCACGATGTCGTCCCGTCCCTCAAGCCGGGACGGCACCCCTGGACGTGTGAACGGGAATTCATGGACCGCGTCGACTGCGTACACGGAGCGCATGTCATCGGCGGACTGGCTGATAGCGGCTCGCCGGAAACGCTCCAGAACCTCACGCGCACCGACCTCTTGCCCGCCGGGTGCCGCTCGCTTTGCCGTCACCTTGCGGTAGCTGATCTTCCAGCCGTCGGGTTGGCGCGTGACGAGGTCGTCGTAGGCGACACTGCCGGCCGTTCCGTCGGCCTTGATGCCGATTCCTTTGGATTGGACCCGCGCCGAGCGATCGTCGATCCGAGTGATCACGATATTGGTGACGTGATGACCGACCGGGTTGGCGTCGCCCAATGCCAGTGCGGCCGCACGCACGGCCGCGGTCCCTGGCCGCGAGCCGAGGCCGAAGTCCTCCAGGTCATAGGTGATATCGGGGGTGAACAGTTCACCCGCTTGGTCAAGCTCGCCGGCGTCCGTGAGGTGGCCGTGCAGGTTGATCAGGTCGGTTATGTCGATTCGATCTTGTTCCGACAACGCCATCGGGGCGGCCCCTCCATGCTTCTGGATAAGTCATGCCAGTAAAGTGAGGCATAGTCCGGTTACATGAAACGGTACCGGACTGTATCCCCGGTTAGCAAGGATGTGGTGATTGCGCTGGCAGGTCACGATGTGCGGTCTCATGCCGGGCGTCCGAGGCGTGCAGACGCCCGACGTAACTACGAACAGTTGATCGAGCAGGCGCGAATTGCGTTCGCCGAGTTTGGCGTGGATGCCTCCTTGGACGAGATCGCCCGGCGGGCGGGGGTGGCCAGCGGCACGCTGTACCGGCATTTCCCCACTCGGCTGGATCTCATCGAGGCGGTGCTCGCGGAGCAGATAGCCGAGTTGGCCGGCCTTGGTCGCGGGCTGCTGACGGCCGAGGATGAATTCGAGGCCTTGTCCACGTGGCTGCGTGCCGCACTCATGCATGCCCTGACCTATCGAGGTCTGTCGGCCGCGGTGATGAACTCGGCGCTCGACCACGAGAATGGCCTGGTATCGACCTGGCATGCGGAGCTGTTCGGGGTGGGGGCTGCGTTGCTGGCGCGGGCGCGGAAATCAGGCGCGGTCGTCGCCGATGCGGACGAGGTGGATGTGCTGAAGATGGTCGGCGCTATGGCCTGGGCCGCCCAGGACACCCCGGACAGCTCAGCTCAAGCCAACCGCCTGCTCGCCCTCCTGGTGAACGGACTGAGGCGGTAATACCCACTAGGCGACGACCCCGGGACCGTCGACGACAGGCGCGGAGGAATGCTCGCTGATGACGGCGGCGACCGCGTCCGGATCGTCAGGAGTGATGAACGGCATGATGCCGTGGCCGGTGTCGAGTATCAGCGCTCTCTCCTTGCCCGGGCGGCCCGGATCCAGGCTGGCCCAGTACTTCAGCGTGGTACTGCCCCAGATCCGCCCCCCTCCGGTGAAGGTCCCGACAGGTACCCGGCGCACCTTGAGGATGGAGCTATAAGGGACGCGCTTGGTACCCCACGGGAAGTAGTACCCGCGGATGAGCACCGCGTCGGCGGTGCATTCGATCCAGCGGTCCTTGTACAGCGCAGTCATATCTTCATGTTAAGCCGCGCGAGCTCAGGCCGGGGTTTCGCGACCATGACCCGGCCATGACCCGGCCATGACCCGGCGCGCTGTCGACCATGGCGCCCGCGTCGATGACCGCCGCGACAGGCCGCCGTCGGTCGGCGTGCCTCTCGCGGGTTTGCCGGTGCCTCGTGGCAGAATCTTCGGCAGGGTCGAAGCTAGGGAGGTCTGCTTCATGGGCAAGGCGAGCCGGCAGCGGCGGCTGAAGCAGGACAAAGAGCGCAAGCAGCGGCACGCGGCGCAGCCGTCCGGCTCGTCGCGACCGCCGCACGAGACCCAGCGGCATGACATTCCGCCTCGGCCAGGGCGCGGGACGCGGCGCGGCATCCGGCATGAGCCGCCGCCCCAGGCCGGGCCGCCCCAGGCCGGGCCGCCCCAGGCCGGGCCGTCCCAGCGGGAACTCGCCGCCGTGGGTGTGGCCGAGGCCCTGCGTGCCCTGGCGGATGGCCTGCAGGACCAGTTCCTGGAGTGGGTGGGAGGGCTGGCCGGCCAGCAGGCGCCCGGCTGGGACGCTACCGTCAGCCGTGAGCTGGTCAGTTACCTGAGCGCCTCGGTGGCCGGCGCTTGGCGGCACGGCTGGCAGCCCGCTGAGCTGGTACGGCATGCGGGCCGGGAGAGGGGTGACGCGCATGCCCGGATGGCCACCGACATGATCGCCGGCGAGATGCGCACGTACGCCGCCGCCACGGTGGACGACCGCTGGCTGGCCCAGCTGTCCGCCCTCGCCACCGAGGTGTGGTGGGGGAGTGACGACGCTTACCTCGGCCGGTGGCGCGACCGGGAGGGGAGCACTCCGCAGGCCACGTTGATAACGGCGGTGGAGCTGCTCTTGGTGCTTGGCCGCCTGCCGGTGCTGCCCCGGCTGTGCCCGCTGCCCGGTACGGTACGGCCCGGCGCCGCGGCCAGGCCGGGCGCCGCGGCTGGCCAGGAGCGGACCGCCGACGAGCGGATCCTCGGCAAGATCCGTGCCCTGCTCGCGAAGGCGGAGTCCACGGAGTTCGCCGAGGAGGCCGAGGCGCTGTCCGCCAGGGCGCAGGAGCTGATGGCAAAGTACAGCATCGACCACGCGCTGCTCGCGGCCCAGGCGGGCAGGAAGGACGAGCCGGCCAGCCGGCGGCTGCCGGTGGACAACCCGTACGAAGGGCCGAAGGTACAGCTGCTCGCGGAGGTCGCCAAGGCCAACCGGTGCCGTACCGTATGGTACAAGAGCCTCGGGATGTCGGCGGTGATCGGCTTCCCCGCCGATCTGAACGCGGTTGAGCTGCTGTTCACCTCGCTGCTCGTGCAGGCGAACACCGCGATACTGCGGGCCGGGGCGAAGCGGGATCGCTACGGCCGGTCGCGCACCCGGGCGTTCCGCCAGTCGTTCCTCATGTCCTACGCCATCCGGATCGGAGAGCGGCTGGCAGGGGTGACGGAGGACGCGGAGCGCCAGGTGGCGGCCGAGGCACCAGGCCAGAATGTGCTCCCTGTGCTCGCTGCCCGGCACCAGGCGGTCGACGACGCGGTCGATGAGATGTTCGGCGACGGCGTCTCGTATCACCGGACCGGCCGGGTAAGCGACTCCGAAGGCTGGTATTCCGGCCGGGCCGCCGCCGACACAGCGGCGCTGCACGGCCACCGTGAGGTCAGCGCCGAATCCGGCAGTTAGGAATGGTTGCGGCAACATACAGAACTCTGACCAGAACTAGGTCGCGGCGGTGACGGCGTCGTTCATCGTGTCGTAGGCAATGCCGCCCGCGACGGAGTCGTAGGTTCCGCTGGTGAGCAGCTCGGTGGCCGCCCGGGCGGCGACCGCGTAGGCGGCCTGGGCGATGGCGGAGCCGAGGCTGATGCGGACCGCGCCCGCGGCGGCGAGCTCGGCCACCGAGGGCGCGCCTGGCCAGACCATCACCGCGACCGGCAGCGGTCCCGCGGCCAGCTCGGCGATCGCCGCCGGGTCGACTAGGCCTGGCACGAACAAGCTGTCCGCGCCCGCCGCAGCGTACGCGGCGGACCGCTCGAGAGCGTCATCGATCCGGCGGGTGCCGCCCAGGAACACGTCGGTGCGAGCGTTGATCCAGAACGGGATCCCGCGAACGGCCGCGCGTGCAACGGCCAGCCGGCCGGCTTGCTCGGCCGGCGCATACAGCCCAGATCCGTCCCGGCGATCTTCGATGTTGACGCCGACCGCCCCGGCCCCGGCGATCGCTACCGCCGAGGCAACGTCCCACGCGTTCGGCAGCAGCAGCGGCTCACCGGGCTTGTGCAGGTCGGCGAAGGCTCGTGCGTGCTGCGCTTGATTTATCGTCATGACCGCCACGCTAGTCAGCTGCGCTCCGGGGAGCTGGCCAGGTCCCCGGAGCGCGCACTTCGCCCGGCGCCTGCCTAACGGCGACACGCTCGTCCGGACGCGGTGAACGGCCGTGGCCGGCTGCTGATGAGGCAGGACGCAGGCGCCATTGTCCTCGCCGCGCTGCCGCGCCGCTTAGCCGGGCGGAGCGTGGCCCTGCGCTTTGGCTGTCTTCCAGGCGGCGGTGCGGGCGGCGACGTAGTGGTCGAAGTCCGACGGCGTCCGCTGGACTTCTAGCAGCGGCGCGGAATGCAGCTGGCTCAGCGGGACGGGCAGCTGGGAGGTGAGCTGGGCGTTCACCATCTGGATGTGCGACACCTCGGCCGCCGCCGGGTTGGCGCCGGCCGACGTCGGCGCGGTCACCCCGGCCAGCGGATCATCGGTCCGGGGGGTCGCCAGGCTGAGCACGTCACCCACGTCGGGCGCTGCGGCGTCCCTGGCGGTCAGCGGCGGAAGGCCCCAGCGGGTCTCGATCGTCTTGAGGACCGAGGTATGGTCCAGCGGCGTCGACCCGGCCGGCCGGAACACCGTGCCTGGCGGGATCAGGGGCGAGACCAGGACGGCCGGGATCCGGACCCCGAAGCGGGTGAAGTCGAAACCGTAGTCGCCTGGTGTCGCGTCCGGCGGGGTCGCGCCCGTCGGCGGCGGCACGTGGTCGTACAGGCCGCCATGCTCGTCATAGGTGATAAACAGCAGCGTCTGGGCCCAGCCCGGACCGCTGCGGACGGCGTTGTAGACCGCCTGGATGAGCTGCTCGCCGAGCGAGACGTCGTAGTTGGGGTGCTGGCTGTTTCCCGTCGATCCCCAGCTCGGCTCGAGGAACGAGTACTGAGGCAGCGTGCCCGCCGCCGCGTCGGACTGGAAGTCGGCGAACTTCCCGAAGCAGGAGTCGGGGGCACTCAAGGTATCGGGGAAGTTCTTGCGGGTCAGCGGTTCTTCGTCGTAGCCGTAGATCTTCCAGCTGAGGTTATGCGTGGTCATCAGGCCGAAGATGCTCGGCACGGTGTAGGACGCCGCGCCGTCGTTCATGTGCCCCTGGCTCGTCGCGGCGCAGGCGAAGGCCCGGTTCGGGAAGGTCATGGTGGGCACCGAGCTGTACCAGTAGTCGCAGACCGCGAAGCCGGCGGCCAGGCCGGAGAGCACCGGCAGCCCCGCCGGGGTGAACATCCCCATGATCTGCGAGGGGGTCGTGCCGGCCTGCACGCTGCGGTTCGAACGCTGGTCGTAGCTGATCGCGTCGGCAAAGTTGGTGACGAAACCGGTATTGACCGCCACCGGCGGGCTCGGCGGCTTGCCCGTGCCGAACAACTGCTCGTTGGTGTTCGCGTATCCCTCGCCGGGATCAGCGCCCGGCATGAAATAGGCACCCGCAGCCGTCTGGTCGATCTGGTAGACGGTCACCGTATTGCCGTTTGCGTCGGTATTCGATTCATTGCCCGTCAGGCCCTCGAACGGCTGACCCGCCGGGGAGACATTCCCCGCGCCGGAATACAGGAATCCCAGCATGTGGTCAAACGAGCGATTTTCGAGCATGAGCTGGACGATGTACTGCACCGACGGCAGCTGATTACCTGGCATGTCTATCCCCACCCATTTCCGGCGCCGGGTTTCCCGGCGGTACCTGGCCGGCCGGGAGGCCGGTCGGACCAGCGACAATACAGCCAGAGTAGACCGCTGGGCGCGGAAAATCCGGACATATCAAACCGGGGCTGAACGTCAGGCCGCGGTTGCTGCGATCATGAGATCTATTGCCGAAACGCTCCGGCGCTCGCCGGCCTGAGCCATGTGATGGCCCGGCCAGCGTGGCGGAAACGATCACTAGGCGATGGTGGATGGGAGAGTCGGCAGATGGCTGACGGGCGGCGGCGGTGGTACGGGATCGCCGTGCTGGTGCTGATCGTCCTGGCCGCGGTGGCGTGCACGGCCGCGCCGCCGCCTGCCCATCACGCGGCCAAACCGGCGCACCCCCGGGCCACAAGGACGGCACAGAACCTCACCGCGGCCGGGAACATCCGAGCGCAGAACGCGCTGCCCGGGGACCCGCACTGGCGGATCACCGATCCCGCTCACCTGTACCAGCTCCAGGGCTTCGCCGACCACACCGACGTGCTGCCCGGCGCGCCGTTCCGGCTGTTCGTGTCGACCACGGCGGCCAGCTTCCGGGTCCTGGCCTTCCGCATCGGCTGGTACGGCGGTGACCTGGCCCGGCTGGTGTGGACCTCACCCGCGGCGCCGGGGCGCTACCAGGCGGCGGCGAAGATCGTCCAGCCGGGATCGATGGTGGTCGCGCCCTGGCAGCCGAGCCTGACCGTGCCGACCACGGACTGGCCGCCCGGCTCCTACCTGCTGCGGCTGGATGCCTCCACCGGGGTGCAGAGCTATGTGCCGATCACGATCCGCTCGCCCTCGGTGGCCGGCCGGGTCGTGCTGGTCTCGGCGGTGACCTCCTACCAGGCCTACAACGGCTGGGGTGCGTACAGCCTGTACGGCGGCCCCGGCGGGAGCTTCGCCAACCGCGGCCGCCGGGTCACCTTTGACCGGCCCCTGTCCTACAACCACGGAGCCGGGGCCTACCTCTCACTCGAACTGCCGCTGGTCGCCTTCGCCGAACGGCTCGGCCTGCCGCTCGCCTTCGTCACCAGCATCGACCTTGACCTTTATCCGGACGTCCTGGACGGCGCGCGGGCGGTGCTCAGCGAGGCTCATGACGAGTACTGGTCGACGGCGATGCGCGCCGTCCTGACCCGGGCCCGCGACCAGGGCGCGAACGTGGCCTTCTTCGGCGCGAACGCGATCTTCCGCAAGATCCGGTTCGAGTCCTCTGCGCTGGGACCTGACCGGATCGAGGTGAACTACAAGATCCCGCAAGAAGATCCGCTCTACGGCAAGGACAACGCGCTTGTCACCGGGAACTGGCCGACGCCGCCGGCCGCCGATCCGGAAAGTTCCCTGGTCGGTCAGTCCTACGTCTGCTCGTTCGGCCAGAACGTCCCGATGATCGTGACCGATCCGGGCAACTGGATATGGGCCGGAAGCGGCGTGCACCGCGGCGAGTCACTGCCCGGGCTTGAGGGGCCGGAAGTCGACCAGGTCAACCCGGCGGAGCCGACGCCGCGGCCGCTGGAGGTCCTGGCCCAGTCGCCGGTCAGCTGCGGCGCGCTGCTCAGCTACAGCGACGTGACTTACTACGTGGCCGGCAGCGGCGCCGGCGTGTTCGACGCCGGCACCGAGGACTGGATCTGCGCCTTGCCCGATGCCTCCGGCTGCCCGGCGTCCGGCGTCGGCCAGCCCGCGGTGCGCCGCGCGATCCAGGCCGCCACCGCGAACATCCTCACCGCGTTCGCCGCCGGGCCCGCGGGCCGCGCCCATCCCGCGCATGAGCTGATACCCAGCCCCGGAGGGCGCCAGCCTGTCCTGGGAATCTCCTGACCAGGGCCACGCAGTAGTCAGCGACACCGTCATGAACGAGGTGATACCCGTGGTGTTCACGCGTGCACCCGAAGCAGCGCTTCGGTCAGCGGCGCCGCGGCGCCCGACATGGTCGGGCGCCGCAAGCTGCGCGGGAATTCCGGGACGGGATCTCAGCAGTTATTGGCCTGGAGCTTGAGCGACACCGGCTGCGTGCTGCCGTAGCTACCGAGTCTGGTCGGCTCCTGTATGTGTGTGATCATCTGCCCGGCGACGGTACCCACGTTGTGCACCTGACCTTCGAGGCACGCCGGAACGATCGGACAGGTGACGGCTGGTCTGGATACCCGGTAGATCCGGCCCCGAATGGCTCCAGGGCCAGGCATCAGGCCTTCGGCCTGCGGGGTCCGGCCCAGACGTTGCACTCTTCTGGATGGTCGCGCCGGGCCAGTGATTCGGCCATCAAAGCGTCACCCTCGGCGGGCGAGCGCCTGCTCTTGACGTCCCCCAGGTGATTTTTTTCGCCCAGGTACCTCGCCACCTGTGAACTATCTGGCGGGGGCGGGTCGATCGGGATGGTCCCGGCGGGTTGCCAGCAAACCCGGCATTCCCACTGCGGCGGGACAGTAACGGTCGAGATGAACGGCACCGTCGTCCTATGTCCGTTCGCGCAGTAATAAAGCACGACGACTTTGGCGACGGTATATCCACGGCCATAAGGCTCACCGGCAGGACCGGCCCCTACCCTTGTTCCCCGCATCGTACCGGTGTTTATAGTCCGCATAAGACCTCCGTCAGTTCTAATTCTACACTTAAGTTCCGCGTGGTTTTGACCGCTACAGAAATTGAATGGCTGAGGTCTGTGCCCGCGGGTTTCGCTGCGTTTCACTGAACCCTGCGGACCATCGGGGCGGTCGCGGCCGGCCCTGTGGTCCGCAGGTGCGCCCTCTGGTCCGCGGGTGTGCTCCGTGGTCCGAAGGTGCGGCTGTGGTCCGTGGCACGGCTGCGCCGGAGGGAGCTGCCCTTCCCTCGTGGGAGTCCTGATACCAGGGGAGCGGCGATGACAAGGGGCAGCGCGACGGCGCCCCTCCCCAGGGGCCGTCGGCCGGGGCAGCCGGGACCACAGCGGCCAGCCGGGACCACAGCGGCCACCGGGACGCCAGCACGCGTTACCCGGGGCATGACCGCCATCGCGGCGCGAGGGACTGGTGCTGCCGCGGGGCTGAGTTATGAGCAGTGCGGCCGAACCCTGACCCCGGTGAAGACTGACCCCGGTGAAGACAGACCCCGGTGAAGACAGACCCCGGCGTTTTCCGCCTAATGGGAGCCGGGTGCTACGTCCTTGGCGGTGCTCCAGAGGCTGATCGGCGGGCCGGGCTGACTCAGGGCCATCGGCCTGGGTCAGCGCGGAGGACTTCGGCGCCGTCACGGCAGCCGGTCCCTTCGCGCCGCCACTCACGCCGAGAATTCGACGCACCGGCGGAATCTAAGCAGCAGGAAGGAACAAATCAGAGTTAAGGGAGTGACCCAAACGGGTAAGAATCGCTATCGGAGCCGAGGAGAACGTTAAGCGGGTTGATGTCAGTGTGCAATAACGCGTCGCCACCCAGCAGATTACCGACGTCCGCCGGCTTTGGTCGCGCTTCCAGCAACAAGTTCTTCGACCACCACAGCGACGCCTGGCTAGCCCTGCACGGTCGGACGGATGGTGATGTCGCCGACGTGGGAACGATCTTCAGCCCGGCGGGACACCGTGGTCACCAGGTGGCGCCCTTGCTGCCGGAAACCGGCGTGGACGTGGCTATCAGGCCGCGCCCGTCAGCGGGTAGATCCGCTGGTCAGCGTGGCTCGTGGAGCCTCACCCTGGTTGTCACCTGGTCGTTGCCGCGCAGCAGCGTGATCGTGGCCGTGCTGCGGTGCCTGAGGTCTTCCAGGAGCATGGCCAGCCCGACGCCGCTGGTGGTGGCGGTCTGGTCGACGGCGGTGATGAGGTCGCCGCGCTCGATCCCGGCCTCATCGGCCGCGCTCGCGGCCGCGACGTCGGTAACCAGCAGGCCAGGGGTGTCCGACAGCCCGACGGCCTGGCGTCGCGTCCGGGCGAGATGTGCTGGCTCGAGGGTCAGCCCGAGGCCGCCGGCGACATCGGTGCTGGCCGACTCGAATCCGGCCAGCAGGCGGCGCAGCAGGTCAGCGAGAGTTTGGCGCTCACCGGGGCTGAGCGCGGACAGCAGCCGGTCCTCGTTGGCCAGGTGCACCGGGACGATCTCGTCGAACAGGCGGAGCCCTTTGCCGGTCAGCTGGACGAGCGAGCCGCGGGCGCTCGCCGGATCGGGCCGCCGGCTGACGATCTCGTTTCGCTCCAGCCGGTCCAGGCGGACCGATACGGTGCCCGAGGTCAGGCCCAGTGCGTCCATCAGCCGCGCCTGCGGCATCGTGTAGGGCCGGCCGGCCCGGCGCAACGTGACCATGACGACGAAGTCCGCGGCGGTCAGCCCGAAGCGGGCGAAGGTGGCCGACAGCTCGGCGTCGAGGTAGGTGCGCGCGCGGCCCAGCCTGGTGATGACGCCGACCGGGGCGAAATCCAGGTCCGGGCGCTCCCGGTCCCACTCGAGCAGCACCTGGTCGACGCGGTCCCGGCTCGTGACACAGGCGGGCACGCCGAACCGCAGCCGGCCGCCGTCCGAAGTATGTTCACTCACGGCAAAACGATACTTGGCGGCTAGGCATTGCCACAATGCTTGATATCAAGCATTGTGTACAAGTAAAACGGTCGGCGACATGCTCGGCATCCGATCCGCGAAGGGACCAGGGAATGACCCGTATCGGCATCATCGGCTCAGGACACATCGGCGGCAACATCGCCAGGTTCTTGGCCCACGGCGGCCACGACGTCGTCGTCAGCTTCTCTCAGGACCAGGGCAAACTTGACGCGCTGGCCGACGCCGCTCTTGAGCAGGCCGGAGGCGCGGACGCGCTGGCCGGCAAGGCCGTGCTGGACACCACCAACCAGTTCGGGCAGGTCGGCGGCCGGTTCGGCGTGCTCGACCTGGGCGGCAAGTCCGCCGCGGAAACGAACGCGGCCAAGGCGCCCCGGGCCGCCTGGGTGAAGGCGTTCAACACCCTCACGGCCGGCTTCCAGGCGTCCTCCTCCGGCCGCACCGGGCCCGGACGAGTCGTGATGTTCTACGCCACGAACGCCGACGCCGCCGCGCCCGCCGCGGAGGCGCTGATCAGCGACGCCGGCTTCGACGCGGTCCGCACCGGGACGCTCGCCCGTACTGACGTCGGCCACCAGGAACCCAAGGGCGACCTGTACGGCGAAGAATTCCACCACGACGATGCCATCGCCGCGGTCCGGCGGCTTCGCGGCACGATCCCGGCCGGAACCGGCAGGCCGTGACATTCCTGATCGAAAGGCGGCCGCAACCAAACGGGTCACTAGAACGGGTCACTAGGGCTCCGGGGTCCCTGGCACCGGCTGGGAGCAGGCCGTCGCGAGCTGCTCGAGCGCTCGCCGCAGCAGCGGCCCGAGCGGCACGGGCGGGTCGGTGGCGGCCCACCGCCTGACCGCGACCTGCGCCGCGGCGATGACGGCGCCCGCCAGGATCCGCGGGTACATGTCCGGCCCGATGTCGGTTCCTGTTCTGGTCGCGATCGCCTCCGCGAGAGCTTCCTGCATCTCCGAGGACACCTTCAGGTACTCGCCCCGGATCGCGGGCGCGGCCAGGACGATCTTGAGCCTGGCCATCCACTCCCCGCCGGGCGCCTGGCCGGCGCCCTCGTAATGAGCCAGCACGGCGGCTGATAGCGCCTCCCACAGCGGCTCGCCGGCCGGACGCGCCAGCAGCGCCGCGCCGATACGCCGGGCGCGGTCCGTGCCGATGGCGCAGATCGCCTCGTACTTGCCTGAGAAATAATTTCCGAACGTCCGCAGCGATACGTCCGCCTCAGCCGTGATGTCCTCGATGGTGACGTTCTCCAGCAAGAATCGACGTACGGTAAACCCGCCCGGCCGAACGGGGGAGAGCGCATGGACATCAAGGGTGTGTGCTACGACGTGGGGCGGGTTTATGGCTACGAGGTGGCACGAGTCAATGCCGGCCGGTTCCGGACCCGCCCGGTCTTCGACCCGGGTACCACCCGCCGCGAGCTGCAGATCATCCGGGACGATCTACGCTGCAACGCGGTCCGGTTCCAGGGCCGTGACATCACCCGGCTGATGACGGCGGCCGCCGACGCGCTTGAGCTTGGCCTGCAGGTGTGGTTCTCGCCCGAGATGTTCGAGCAGAGCCGCGAGCGGACCCTGGCCTACGTGGTGCGGGCCGCCACCGCGGCGGAGTCGCTGCGGCAGCGGTTCGAAGGCCGGCTGGTCTTCTGCGTGGGCACCGAGTCGAGCCTGTTCACCCGGGGGATAGTCCCGGGCCGTTCGGTCGACCAGCGGGTGGCGAACATACGGACCGCGGGCCTGCGATCCCGCCCCTACGCCGGGCCGCTGCAGGCGTTCCTGGCCGACGCGAACCAGCGGGTCCGGCAGGTGTTCCGCGGGCCGCTCAGCTACGCCTCGACCCCGTTCGAGGTGGTCGACTGGAGCCTGTTCGACGTCATCGGCGTCGACCACTACCGGAACTCGAAGGTCGATGACCATCGCTACGCCGAGACGATCAAGCGCTATCTCGGCCAGGGCAAGCCGGTGGTCAACTCCGAGTTCGGGCACAGCGCCTACCGCGGGAACCGCCCAGGACACATGGAGTTCGGCGAGGTGGACACGGTTTCGCTGGCGCTGCACCGGATACCGCTCGCGGGCCGGCTCGTGCGCGCCCGGCTGAAACAGGGCAGCCACCTCCGTGACGAAGGGCACCAGGCGCGCGAGCTCACCAAGACGCTCGGCATCCTGGACGCCGAAGGCGCAGACGGCGCCTTCGTCTGGACCTTCGCCGATCCCCACCTGACCTACAGCCCCGACCCGCGGCACGATCTCGACATGACCGCGACCAGCCTGGTCAAGACCTACCCCCGCGGGCACGGCACCACCTATCCTGACCTGCCCTGGGAACCCAAGCAGGCGTTCGGCGCCGTCGCCAGCTTTTACGCTGCCCACTAGACGCAAGCCCCGCTGGACGAACTCGAACCAGGGCTGACAGCATGGCCAAAGAACAGCCGCATCAATCGACACAGCATCAGAAGAGTGGCCACTGATGAATTCCCCTACCTCGACCGCGAAGCCGCCGGAGAACGAGGGTTTCACCCATCGGCAGATTCTGGCGATCATGTCCGGGCTGATGCTCGGCATGTTCCTGGCCGCGCTCGACCAGACGATCGTGGCCACGGCGCTGCCGACCATCGTGGGGGATTTTCACCGCAGCAACCTGCTGTCCTGGGTGATCACCGCGTACCTGCTGGCCAGCACGGCCTCGACACCGTTGTGGGGCAAGGTCGGTGACCTCTACGGGCGCAAGCGCATCTTCCAGCTCGCCATCGTCGTGTTCCTGGTGGCCAGCGCGCTCTGCGGAGCGTCGCGGAACATGATCGAGCTGATCGCCTTCCGCGGGCTGCAGGGCATCGGCGGCGGCGGCCTGCTCTCGCTCGCGTTCGCGATCATCGGCGACGTGATACCGCCGCGCGAGCGGGGTCGCTACCAGGGATATTTCGGTGCCGTCTTCGGGGTCTCGAGCGTCGTCGGCCCGCTGGCGGGCGGGTTCGCGGTGGACAGCCTGTCCTGGCGCGACATCTTCTACGTCAACCTGCCGCTCGGCATCGTGGCCCTGATCGTCACCAACCGTGTGCTGCGGCTGCCGGTACGCAAACGCGAGGTGAAGATCGACTGGCTGGGTGCCCTGCTGCTGGTCGCGGGGGTGTCGTGCCTCCTGCTCGCCACCCAGCTTGGCGGCACGAACTACCCATGGGGATCGTGGCAGATCATCGGGTTGTTCGGGCTGGGAGCGCTGGTCCTGGCCGGCTTCGTGCGCCGCGAGGCGGTGGCCCCGGAGCCGATCTTGCCGCTCGGGCTGTTCCGGATCCAGATCTTCACCGTCTCCAACATCATCGCGTTCGTCAGCGGCGTCGCGATGTTCGGCGCCCTGGCGTTCCTGCCTCAGTACCTGCAGCTGGTGCACGGGGTCTCGGCCACCGAGTCGGGTCTGCTCCTGCTGCCCCTGCTGATGGGCCTGCTGGCCATGAGCATCAGCTCAGGCCTGTATATCTCGCGCACCGGTAGGTACCGGTGGTTCCCGCTGGCCGGCACGATCGGCGTCACCATCGGGCTGGTGCTGCTCACCCGCCTCGGCGCGCACACCTCGCTCCTGGTGGTGAGCCTGGACATCGGAGTCTTCGGCCTCGGGCTTGGCCTGTTCATGCAGGTGCTGACGCTCGTCGTGCAGAACGCGGCGCCGATGAAGCAGATGGGCGTCGCCACCGCGTCTGTCACCTTCTTCCGCTCGATGGGAGGCGCCATCGGGGCCTCGGCGCTGGGAGCTGTGCTGACCGCGGGCATAGCGGCCGAGTTCCCGCGCTTCTTGCCGCCCGCGGCGCTGGCGGGAGGCGCCAAGAGCGGTAACAAGGTAGCTCAGCTCATCCAGAGCCCGGCCGTGCTCGACGCACTGAAGCGCACGGATCCCGCGCTGCACGAGGGAATCATCCAGGCCTACTCGCACGCCATTGACCGGCTGTTCCTGGCCGCGGTGCCGGTGTCGGTGCTGAGCATCATCGCCGCGCTGTTTATCAGGCAGGTCAAGCTGCGGACGAGCAATACCCAGCCCCGGCCGGCCAGTGACGCCCTGCCCGCCGGGGCCGCGCCCGCCGGGGCCGCCGGGTCCGTCGCCACCGCGGTTCCACCCGCTCCCGGAAGGATGCCCTAGATGCCAGGCGTCACCATCTCGGCCGGCTACGGCGCAGGCGGGAGCGTTATCGCTCCCGAGGTCGCCAGGCAGCTCGGCCTGCCCATGCTCGACCGCGCGATCAGCTCGCATGTCGCCGCGCAGCTCCGGGTGTCCGTCCAGGAGGCCGAGGGCGGGGTGATCAAGCGCTCGGGGCCCGGCCGGTTCCTGGCCGTGCTGGCACCGCTGGCCGGCGGCGCGCTGGGAGCCGGCACCGACTGCGCGCCCCCCGGGGCCGTCCCGCCCCCCGATGACGCTGGCATCTTCCGCGAGCAGGCCGAGGCCATCATGAGACAGGCACTGGTGGCCGGCGCGGTCATCCTCGGCCGGGCCGGCGGCGCAGCGTTCCGTCATGAGCCAGGGGTGCTGCGGGTCCGGCTGTTCGGCCCGGCCGAGGCCCGGATCGCCCAGGCCGCTCGCATCGAGGATGTGGATGCGGCCACGGCCAGGCAGCGCGTGCCCGAAATCGATCGCGCCCGCGCGCAGTACGTACGGCGGCTCTACGGCCTCGACATCGACGACCCTGACCTCTACCATCTGCAGATCGACAGCACCGCGGTGCCACTCGACGCCTGCGCCGGCCTCATCGCGGCCGCCTACCGCAGCCTGTCAAACTCTGTCATTTAATTGCCGACGTCGGCGTCGGTCTTGGCCTCGTTCTTCGGCCTGGCGCCGGGGGCCGGGGCGGTCCGGGTGCGGATGGCCGGGACCACGAACGAAGCCGCGAACGCCGCCAGGGTCAGCCCGGCGGCCACCTCGAAGGCCTGGGAGTAACCGTCGTTGAGGGCCGCGGCCTGCGACAGTACGGGCCGGCCGCCGAGAAGGGCGCGGGTCCGGTCGGTGGCGATGGTGGCCAGCACGGCCAGGCCGAGGGAACCGCCGACCTGCCGCGCGGTATTGAGCACGCCCGAGGCCAGGCCGGCCTGGCTGACCGCGACGCCCGCGGTGGCCGCCGCCGCCAGCGGGGTGAACAGCAGGCCCAGGGCCAGCGAGATCAGGCATCCGGGCCCGAACACGTGGCTCCAGTAGGAGGCGTGCGGGCTGATAGCGGACAGCCAGGCGAAACCCCCGGTCGCGAGCAGCGTGCCGGCCTGCAGCAGCGGGCGGACCCCGGCACGCGGCAGGATGCGGGAGCTGGCCTGGGCACCGATCATGATGGTCACGCCCATCGGCAGGAAGGCCAGGCCCGTCTTCAGGGCGCTGTCGCCCAGCACGTTCTGCAGGTACAGGGAGAGGAAGTACCACATCGAGAAGAAGGCCGCGCCGACTCCGAACATCACGATGTTCGCCCCCGACAGCGACCGTGACCTGAACAGGCCGAACGGCATGAGCGGCGTGCGTGCCAGCCGCAACTCGATGATCGCGAACACCGTGAGCAGGACCACCGCCGCCCCGAGCAGCGACAGCGTCCGCGCGCCGCCCCACGGGTGCGTGTCGGTGCCGATGATCGCGTAGATCAGCGTCCCCAGCCCGGCCGTGACGGCGACCGCGCCTCCGGCGTCGAGCCGGGTCGCGGCGCCGCGGCCGGCCCGGTCCCTGGACTCGGGCAGCCAGGCCAGCGTGGCCACGACGGCGGCCACGCCGATCGGGATGTTCACGAACAGGACCCAGCGCCACGACAGCGCCGAGGTGAGCACGCCGCCCAGGATCGAGCCTGCCGCCCCCCCTGCCCCGGCGACGGCGCTCCAGATGCCGAGGGCCCGGGCCCTGCGGTCGGCGGAGAAGGTGGTGATGATGATCGTGAGCGTGGCCGGCGACAAGATGGCGCCCGCGATGCCCTGCACCGCCCGGGCGGCCGTCAGCTCGGCCGAATTCGTGGCGATGCCCCCGGCCAGGCTGGCCACGGTGAACAGCGCCATCCCGGACAGGTACACCCGGCGCTGGCCGAACAGGTCGGCGGCCCGCCCGCCAAGCAGCAGGAACCCGGCGAAGGTGAGCACGTAGGCGTTGACGACCCACTGCAGTCCGGTCGCGCTGTAGTGCAGGTCCCGGCCGATCGAGGGAAGCGCTACGGTGACGATCGAGACGTCGAGCACGACCATGAACTGGGCCACGCACGCGATGGCCAGAATCAGCCCGTCGTGGCCCTGATCACGTCGGCCCGGCTGCGCCGGGCTGGGCGGCTCGCCGTTCATCGCTTCAGCGGAGCGAATTTAGACATGAGAGATGTCTACCATGGTTGATGTCTAATTTCCAGGCGGCTAGGCTCCTTTCGTGGACTCAGAGCGGGAGAAGGGCAGCGCAGCGTCGCCCTGCGTCCTGAGCTTTCAGAACGGCAACTGGTATCTGATGGCCAAGACCGGCTCGCTCGCCCGGCAGCGCTGGGCGGGCATGCTCGCCCAGCTCAAGGTGAGCCCCAGCCAGTACGGGGTGCTGATGGCCCTGGGCGAGGCCGGCCCGCTCGGCCAGCAGCACCTGGCCGAGCTGGTCGGCGTCGACCCGCGCAATGCCGTGCCGATTATCGACACCCTGGCCGCCCAGGGCCTGGTTCGCCGGGAGGTTGACCCGGTTGACCGCCGCCGCCGCGTGCTGGACCTGACGGCTAAGGGACGGGGGGTGGTGGGCGACCTGGCCTCCGTCGGGGCCGAGATCGAGCGCGACCTGCTCTCCCCGCTGACCCCAGCCGAGCAGGCCACCCTGCGGCAGATGCTGCTTGCCCTGCTGCACGCGGCCAGGGAGCCTGGCTGACACGGTCACCCCAGCCTGGGCACCGAGGACCGCCAGGGGGTCCGGGCGCCCAGCCGGGCCGGGTCGAGGCCGGAGAGCGGGGCGCCGTGGCCGT
>Ga0224557_1000568_pt1 | contig 40601 bp, 36 predicted proteins | sample 714S31014metaG_FD_180677 | JGI IMG/M metagenome (GOLD analysis project Ga0224557, IMG submission 180677) | Peat soil microbial communities from Stordalen Mire, Sweden - 717 S3 10-14 | ecosystem: Environmental > Terrestrial > Soil > Wetlands > Peat | place: Sweden: Norrbotten County, Stordalen...
CATGTGGCCGAGTCCGCCGAGACCGACGACACCGACTTTTTTGCCCTTGGTTACGCCCCAGTGGCGCATGGGTGAGTAAGTGGTGATTCCGGCGCAGAGCAGCGGGGCAGTTCCTGCGAGCGAGAGGTTTGATGGCACCTTGAGAACGAAGTGCTGGTCGACGACGATGGAGTCAGAGTAGCCGCCATATGTGACGCCGCCCGAGTGCTTGTCAGGGGAGTTGTAGGTGAGGACCATGTTGGCGCAGAACTGCTCGAGCCCTGCCTTGCACTCGGGACAGGTGCGGTCGGAGCCGACGAGACAGCCGACGCCGGCCAGGTCTCCTGCTTTGAATTTGGTGACGGCGGAGCCAACCTTTGTAACGCGGCCTACGATTTCGTGGCCGGGGACGCAGGGGTAGACGGTGGGCATGACGCCGCTCCACTCATTGCGCGCCTGATGAAGGTCAGAGTGGCAGATGCCGCAGAAGAGGATCTCGATTTGTACGTCGTTCGGGGAGGGATCGCGGCGGTCAATGGTGGAAGGGCTAAACGGGGATGTTGCGCTCGAGACGGAATAGGCTTTGGCTTTGTACATGAAGGACCTCAGAGTTGCTGGAAGATTTTTGAGATGGTTGATTCGCCGGCGTTCTTTGCAAATACGCTCAAATGCCGAGCATGGCGGAGACCGGGTTGAACGTTGCTTGCTTGATGGACCGGATTCATTAGTTACGAGCTTTGCTGGTTACAGGCACTTGGATTCGTGTTTGGCGACGGCCGACTCAGCTTCCAAGTAGAGAGTACGGAGTTTTCATCTTCGAGCGGTATCCTGATTCTGCCAAATGATTGCCTGATTCTGCCGGATGATGGATTTTTGTGCATGCGGGGATGGATTTCGCGCTAGTTTAGGTTTGAGGGGTGTGATGCGCATGGAAGCAGCGAAACACAAGGGCACAAGCGGTGACGACAGGGCAGCGGCCCTGCGGATTGAGCTGGCCCGCAGGATTGGCAGCCGGATGCTGGAGGATGGCGTGGTGGCAACCGCAGTTCCGGGAATGAGTCTGTCCCGGCGGTCGGCGCCGACGGCCTGCGCTTCAGCCGCGTACGAGCCCAGCCTGATTGTTTTTGCGCAGGGGCGGAAGCAGATCAACCTGGGGAAGACGACGTACGTATGCGACAGCTCGAATTTTCTGCTGACCTCAGTGGATTTGCCAGTGGTGAGCCAGGTGATTGCGGCGACGGGGAAGGAACCGCTGTTGGGGCTGATGCTGAAGATGGAGATGGGCGCGGTGCGGGAGATTCTGGCGCAGCAGGAGTTTCACGTGCGCGAGGAAGCCGTAGGCGCGGTGGGGATGGCCGTGGGGACGACGACGGCGGAGCTACTGGACGCGTGCCTGCGGCTGATGGACCTATTGGATGCGCCGGAGGACATTCCGATTTTGAGCAGCCTGATTCAGCGGGAGATTATTTACCGGCTGCTGCGGAGCCCGCAGGGGCGGCATCTGCGGGCGATTGCGACGTTGGGCGAGCAGGGGCACCGGACAGCCAAGGCGGTGGAGTGGTTGAGGCAGAACTACACGAAGCCGCTGCGCGTGGAGGAGCTGGCGACGATGGCGCGGATGGGCGTGTCGACGCTGCATCACCAGTTTCGTTCGTTGACGGCGATGAGCCCGCTGCAGTACCAGAAGCAGTTGCGGCTGCATGTGGCGCGGCAACGGATGGTGGCGGATGGTTTGGATGCGGCGAGTGCGGCGTTTGAGGTGGGGTACGAGAGCGCGAGCCAGTTCAACCGGGAGTACAGCCGGTTCTTTGGATTGCCGCCGATGCGGGATGTGAAGGCGCGGTTGCTGGCGGGGGCGGATGCTGGGGGCGAGTGAGGGTGGAGCAGCTTCTAGCTTCTAGCCAAGGCTCGAAGGGGAGTTTGTTCTTTCCCACCCATTGCGGTCGCCGCGGCGACCGCGCAATGGATGGGGCACCCGCGCTGTGCTCGTGAATTTGGAGAAAAGCGACGCTAGGCAGGGTTAGTGTAGACGATGCGGCCTTCGCTGATGGTCCAGCGGACTTTGCCTTGCATGGTCCAGCCATCGAAGGGGGTATTTTTGGCCTTCGATTTTGAGTCGGTGGCACGGTAAACCCATTCAGCCTTGGGATCGAAGATGACTACGTCAGCATAGCTGCCGACGGCGAGGGTGCCGCGGCCTTTGAATCCGAGCAGCGCGGCGGGCTGCGGGCTGAGAAGGCTGATGACGCGTCCGAGGGGCATCTTCCACTCTTTGTGAAGCCAGCGGAGAGAGAGGCCGAGAGCGGTTTCAAGGCCGGTGATGCCGTTGGGTGCGTGCTCGAATTCAACTTCCTTTTCGTGAGTGGCGTGGGGCGCGTGATCTGTGGCGATGGCGTCGACTACACCGTCGAGGATGCCTTCGATCATGGCGTCGCGATCGGCGGCGGAGCGCAGCGGCGGATTCATTTTGCAATGCGTGTTGTAGAAGCCGACGTGCTCCTCGGTGAGCAGGAAGTGATGGGGCGCGACCTCGCAGGTGACGCGGAGTCCATTGCGGCGGGCCTGGCGCACGGCAGCGAGAGCGCCGGCGGTGGAGGTGTGGGCCACATGGAGATGAGCGCGGGACTCGCGCAGTTCGGCGACGAGGCGGATGTCGCGCTCAACTAGCGAGGTCTCGGCTTCAGCTGGCATACCGCGGAGGCCGAGCTTGAAGGAGACGGGGCCGAGATTCATGCTGGCGCCCTGGGTCATGCGGGTGTCTTCAGCATGCTGGATGACGCAAAGGCCTACGCGCGCGGCTGAGGCAAGGACGTCGCGCATGATGTTGTCTTTGAGGATAGGGTGGCCGTCGTCGGTGACGGCTACTGCACCGGCGGACTTGAGGGCCGCGTAATCGTTGAGGAATTCGCCCTTGGAGCCGCGGGTGGCTGCGCCGATGGGAAAGACGCGGACCGATGCGCCGCGGTCGGGGGCCTGCATCCAGCGGGTGATTTCAGGCGAATCGTTGACGGGGGTGGTGTTGGGCATGGCGGCCACGGCGGTGAATCCCCCCGCGGCTGCGGCGGCGGTGCCTGTAGCGATGGTTTCCTTGTGGGTCTGGCCGGGCTCGCGCAGATGGACGTGAATGTCGATGAGGCCGGGAGCGATGGTGAGGCCGGTGGCATCGATGACCTGAGCGCCGTTGGCGAGCTTGAGCCTGCCGGGGGCAGCGATCTCGGCGACGCGGCCGTCCTTGAGCAGGATGTCTTTGGCGGCGTCGATGCCGGCGGATGGGTCGATGAGATGGCCGTGACGGATGGCGATGGCGGCAGCAGTCATGGGCGGGCCTCCTGGTGGGCTGCGACGAGAGCGCGTTCCATGACAGCCATGCGGATGGCGACGCCGTTGGTGACTTGCTCGAGGATGGCAGACTGGGGGCCGTCGGCGACGCCGGCGGTGATTTCAAGGCCGCGGATGATGGGGCCGGGATGCATGACGACGGCGGCGGGCGCGAGTGAGGCGAGGCGCTGGCCGGTGAGCTGATAGCTGGCCTTGTACTCCTCGAGGTCGAGCTGGAGGCCGGCGATACGCTCGGCCTGAATGCGGAGCATCATGATGGCCTGCGACTGGCGCATGGCAGCCTCAAAGTCGCGCTCGATGACAATGCCGGGCCCGGCGTGGGCGGCCATCTCGGGGAGGAGTTCCTTTGGTCCGCAGAGCATGACGGTGGCTCCGAGGCGCGGGAGCAGGAGCATGTTGGAACGGGCGACGCGGCTGTGGAGGATGTCGCCGACGATGGTGACGGTGACGCCGGAGAGGGTTTCAGGGGTGACGGTGGTTGCGCCGTCGCGCAGATGAACGAGGATGGTGCGGAGATCGAGCAGGGCCTGGGTGGGATGCTCGTGCATGCCGTCGCCAGCGTTGATGACGGGCAGATGGGTGGACTCCTCAAGGAGCCAGGCTGCGCCGGAGGAGTTGTGGCGGAGGATGATGGCCTGAGCGCCGAGTGCGCGGAGGGTGAGGCCGGTGTCTTTGAGCGACTCGCCCTTCTCAATGCTGGAGCTGAGGTTGGAAACGAGGGTTGTGTCTGCGCCGAGCGATTTGGCCGCGAGCTCAAAGCTGGTGCGGGTGCGCGTGGACGACTCGTAAAAGAGCAGCGCGATGCGGCGCTTCAAGAGGATGTGGTCGCGGAGCAGCGGGTCTTCGTTTTCGAGCGCGGTGGCGCGGGTGAGGATGTGGGTGACGGCGTCCACGCTGAGGTCCATGACGGAGAGCAGCGAGCCCGGATGGTGCGGGAACGGCAGGGCGGGCGCGGGAGGCGGATGAATGTGGCGGCGAACGGGGGTTGCAGCTGGGTTCATTTGTTTCGGCTTCTTGCTAACTTGACCTGGTCCTGAAATGACGAGCCGGCGGACCGACATGCCCCTCAGGGCTAAAGCACGATTTAGATTTGCGGTGAAGATGTACTGGCTAAAGCGTGCTGAAAAAGTCGGGATTTCGGGGGAAGCCGAAGGGAAACAACCTCCGGGGCTGAAGCCCTAATTGATTCTGTTGGCTTCATGCGGGGGTTAAAACCCAGGCCTCCCTCCGTTTTGAGTTTTCCGCAAGCTGTAAAGCTCGTACCCTTCAAAGAATTTCCTTACTGAAAAAGCACTTCAAATCCCTACTTGTGTAGCTACTTTTGCATGGCCCATTGAAACATGATTGACGTTGCCCATTTCAGCCGACGCGTTCGACAAGCTGGACCTGATCGCTGCCGTCGACTTCGCTGAACTTGACTTCAATAATTTCGCGGCTGCTGGTGGGAATGTTTTTTCCGACATAGGTTGCCTCAATGGGCAGCTCGCGATGACCGCGGTCGATGAGGACGGCGAGCTGTACGCGGCGCGGGCGTCCATGGTCAAAGAGGGCGTCAAGCGCGGCGCGGACGGTGCGGCCGGTGTAGAGGACGTCGTCACAGACGACGATGTCGCGGCCCTCGATGTCAAAGCCAATGGCGCCGGGGGTGACCAGTGGACGAACGCCCGCGGTGGACAGATCGTCGCGATAGAACTGGATGTCGAGCACGCCGGTGTCGACGGGGCGCTTCTCAATTTGGGAGATAAGCTTGCCGAGCCTCTCGGCGAGGGGAATACCACGGCGCTTGATGCCGACCAGGGCGAGATCCGCGCTTCCATTGCTTTTTTCAACGATCTCGTGGGCCAGGCGGACGAGGGTCCGCTCGATCTCGGATGCGGACATCAGACGGCCCTTGAGGCGCAGACCTGGATTGTCACTGGATTCGCTCATGGATGCTCTTTCGCTGCGATTGTAGCTTGGCTTGTCTCTCGACGGATGATACGAGGGGTTGGGGGTCTGGGGCAAGCTGTGGAAATGGAGGAAGCAGGAATTAGGGATTAGGGAACAGGGATTAGGGTGTTCAAGTTGCTGGGAATAGCCTGAGGCAGATTCTGAAATGGTGTCGACCGAAGGGCTTTCCCTCGGGGGCTAAAGCCCATCGGTTTTGATTGATGTTGGGTGGCGCAGCTAAAGCCGCGCCCTTTCAAGACTGGTCTACCGTTGGTTGGCGCAGCGACCCAGATGGTACCCGGGCTGCGCCCTTTCAAAACTCGTCTGGAGTAGATGCAAAAATGCTCTAGATGGTGGGGCGGCGGGCTTTTGCTGTTAGACGGGCTCCGATGGCTCCTCCGGCAACGGAGAACAGCAGCAGGGTCATGGAGAGGAAGATGAGTGCGGCGAGGAGCCAGCCTGCACGGCCTTCAGGGGGCAGGAGCCAGGACTTCATCATGGCGATGGACTGCGGGTCGACGCCCATGGTCTGCCACTGCTGGCCCATCTGGTTGTTGACGAGATTTTGCCAGAGGTCGTCGTAGAAGCCGCCCTGATGGAACCAGAAGCGCATGGCGAAGAGAGTGGCGCCGGTGCTGGCAGCAGCGATCCATCCGCCGAGGACGCCGGTGACGAGGCCGATGCGTGCGCCGGCTCCGACGGTGATCCAGGCGGGACGCTGGCTGCGGACGTAGAGCACGACGGCCCAGGCGCCCGTGGCAGCCATCAGGGGCAGTCCGAAGATGCTGAGGGGAGAAAGCATGGAGCTAAGCAGGCCAGCAGGTATGGCGAGCATCAAGGCGGCGCGCAGGGCGGGCTTCCAGTCTACCGTTGCCGCATCACGCACCGCCTCGTTCCAGCGCTCAGGCTGTGACTGGGGGTTTGAGCCGTCGGCGTTGTAGACGAGCTGGGGTAGTCCGCAAACCGGGCAGTAGCAGCTCTCTGCGAGGACGGACTGGTGGCAGCGCGTGCAGGTTGTCTCCATACACTTAAAAGCCTATCGTACTTGGCTGGTTTTCTGCTGGAGGCGTGCCTCAACGATGGCCTCGGCGGCGTGGACAGCCTCTTCGAGGGTCATGTTGGTCGAGTCGAGCAGAACGGAGTCTTCGGCGGGGCGAAGGGGCGAGTCGGCGCGGTTGCGGTCGCGCTGGTCGCGGGCGCGGAGGTCGGCGATGACCTCCTCCGGCTGTACAACGGGCTTGCTGTCTTTGCCGCCGAGCTGATCGTAGCGGCGGAGGCCCCGGACTTCAGGAGCAGCGTCAAGAAAGATCTTGACCTCAGCATGGGGAAAGACAACGGTGCCGATGTCGCGGCCTTCCATGACGATGCCACCGGCTTCGGCAAGCTGCTGCTGCAGGCGGACCATCCAGGCGCGAATGACGGGAAAGACGCTGACTTTTGATGCTGCGTCGGTGACGGTTTGATTGCGCAGCAGGCCGGTAACGTCCTCGCCGTCGAGCAGGACGCGGTTTTCATTTTCGCCGGGCTCAAGATGAATGGTGGTTTCGGCGGCGAGGGCTTCAAGGGCCGTGTGGTCGTCGAGAGGGAGGCCGACGCGAAGAGCCTTGAGGCCGAAGGCGCGGTACATGGCGCCGGTTTCAAGGTTGAGGAGGCCGAAGTGGCGAGCCAGATGACGGGCAATGGTGCTTTTGCCGGCCCCGGACGGCCCGTCAATCGCGACAATGAACTTCCGGCCCTGCAGGGAGGACCGGAAGGGACTTTCCATGGTGGTCATCCGCGTTTCTTCGGATTCGGTTTGCGCGGGGCAGTAAAGCCGAAACGCTTGCTGTTTCCAGCCTTGGCTCCGGCGCTGAGAGCAGGCTTGCGGCCGCCGTGCGCGGAACGCGCGTCGGTGCGGGAATCCTTGCGAGCGGAAGCGCTGCCGCGCACGAAACTGCCGCTGCGTGCGCCGTTGGTGGGCTTGGCTGCCGATTTACCGTTCTTGCTGTGGCCGTTGGCGGTGTGCCCATTGCTGGCGTGGCCGTTGCGGGGGGTCAGGGGCGATGGCTTGCCGGTCCTGCTATGGCCGTTGCCGGGTGCGGAGTTGAGCTTGGCGTGGCCGTTGGAACGGGCACCGTTGGTAGTGCTGTGCGCGCCGTTGCGGGCGCCATTGGTGCTCTTGGCGCCGTTCGAGGACCAGCGAGGCGTTGCGGAGGTACCGCGAGAGCCGTTGGACGGACGAGCGCCGGCAGGCCGGGCCGAAGAGCTGCGGCTATCGGGACGGGCGCTGCGGGTTGTGCGTGTGGCAGAGGAGCGACCGGCAGTGGTGCGCGACGAGCCGGCCGATTGCTTGCGGTCGCGCGAGTGGGCCGCAGGGCGCGTAAAGCGGGGCCGTGCAGCGGGGGGCTTTCCGGCCGCAGCAGGCTTGCGCGCGGCGGGAATCCGGGGGGCGTGTACCTCAGCAGCCTTCACGGGCGCCGGGGCAGCAGGCGCGGTCGGCAGGGCAGGCGGCTGGCTCAGGGACGGCTGGATGGGCGTCAGGTTGACGACCGGAGCCGGGGGCATGTACGCGTGATGGTCATCCTCGTGGTCGTGCGAGTGGAGGAAGTAGGCCGAGGCCGGCATGGAGGAACTGGAGTACATGGTAGAGGCCACGGCAAACTCGGGTAGAGTTCCGGCAACGTAGAAGTGCGGGGCGTGCCCGAGAGAGATGGTGTGGACCTGGCGCGTGGCGAGTAGGCCGCGGAGCACCTCGCGGACCTTGCTGCGCGCGGTGAGCGGAGCGAGGAACATCTCGACCTCTTCCATGCTGGCTGCGATGACAGCCTGCAGATAGATGGAGGCGAGGACGGAGATGGCGGTGACCTGCGAAGTAGACGCGCCCTCAGCAATGGCTTTCTGGAAGCGGGTGCGGAGGAGCTGCCACTTGGCGGTATGGCCGGGAGCCTGGATGACGGGAATGATGCGCAACTGCTGCCAGAGCTCAGTGATGGCGCGAAGAACGGCAGTCTCAGTGACTTCGCGGCCGAGGGTGTGCTTGAGTGAGGGAATGGTGGTGTCTCCCGCTTCAAGCAGCTTGTAGGCCTGCACGGCAAGCTGCGAGACCTGGCGCGAACCGGTGAGTTGCGGACTGCGGCGCCAGTCGCGATCTCCGCGAAGGGCATACACGTAGGGTAGAACCCATGCGGCAACAATGAAGTCAGGGTGCTCACCCGGCTGACCCAGCAGGTTCAAGCGAACCGCGACGCCGTCAAGCTCAAGGCGAACGAGCAATTCCTCGGCTAGCGCGATGTGTTTGGGATCCGGGGCAGGATTGTGTTGACCGGCAACGGCCTCAACAAACGACGGGGCGACGGAGGCGGCAAACTGCCGTTTGGGCAGGAAGAGGCACAAACCTGTCTCTTCAATCCAGGTCCGGGCGTCCTCAAAGGTGAGAGTGCCGTTTCCGTTCAGGCGCATCCTTTCGGAGCGCGAAGCTTCCAATTGCTCTGCTGTCAAAGAAAAACCTCACTTCCAGGCTGGCGATCGGGCATGTTCCTAGGGACTGTGCAAGTCGCCTGAGCTCTTTTTTGGGCCGCTGATTGTTAATCCCCCTTTTTTGGGGGCTTTGGACGGCTTGACTCTTTGGCCTACCTGAATTTGTTCCGGAAACTGCTCCGAATCGGGCTGCACACGCTCCTGAGAGGGGGGCAACCAACCACCCATTCATTCTAAATGCGAATTAGATTCGATGGAAGGCCCGTTGAATATCCTTCCACGAATACTGCAAAGCTATTGGACGTCCGTGCGGGCAACTTGTTGGGTGCTCGGTCTTTGCAAGTTCGTGCAGTAACCACTCCATGCGGGTGGGATCGAGGGGAGTGTTGACCTTGATGGCGGAATGGCAGGCGATGGAGGCGGCAATGCGGGTACGGAGGGCCGTAAGGTCTTCATTTTGCTTGACTTCGTCGGGGTCGGCGGCGGACTGCTCGATGACCTGGGCGAGCATCCGCTCAAGGGCCGGACCCTCCAGGCCGATCGGGGCGGATTTGACTGCAAGTGTTTGAGGGCCAAAGGGTTCCACCTCAAATCCGTTGCGCTCGAGCTCATCGGCGATGGAGGCAAAAACGACCATCTGCTGGGGCTTGAGCTCGACCAGCATAGGCATCAGTAACCTCTGGCGTTGCACTTTTTCAACCTGGCGATCGCGCAAAATTTTTTCAAAAAGAATGCGCTCGTGGGCGACGTGCTGGTCAATAATCCACAGTCCGTCGTCGCCGGTGGCCAAAATGAAGGACTCGCGCAGTTGCGCCAGGGGCTTGAGGGAGGCCAGGTGGTTGAGGGTTGAGGAGGCCTGTTCCGCCTCGACCAGGGCTGCGGCTTGGCCGGCCTGGCTTGAACTGGCAGAGAAAGGGTCGGGCTCGCAGTTTTCAGAGCCGGCGATGCCAGAGGGGGTGAAAAGGGCCGCTGCCGCTTCTCCCCAGGCGCGCGTGTCGAATTCGGCTGCAGTGTTGCTGAAGGGCAGGCTGCCGGGGACTGGGGTGGGCAGGCGTGGGGTGAGTTGGAAGGGCTCGGCGTCCGATTGGGCGGCTTCAAGGGTTTGGGGGTCGGAATCGGGTGGCAGAAGCGCTGAGCCGGGTGCGCCGGGAAGAGGTGATGTGGCCGGCGGCATGAGCGAGGGGCTGGCTGTTGGCTGCGCGTCGAGGGCTGCGAGGAATCCGGCAGCGGGACGGGCCTTGATGAGCGCCATGCGGAGGCTGTCGCGGACGAAGTCGTGCACATGGCTCTGCTGGCGGAAACGGACCTCGGTTTTGGCGGGGTGCACGTTGACGTCGACCTCCTCGGGAGGCATTTCAAGGAAGAGGAGCACGACAGGGTAGCTGGTGGGGGGAATGACGTTGCGATAGGCCTCAACGATGGCGTGCATGAGGAGCCGGTCGCGGATGAGGCGCTTGTTGACGAAGATGTAGATGGAATTGCGATTGAGTTTTTGCAATTCGGGCTTGGAGAAGAATCCGGTGAGGCGGAGTGTGCCGGGATCGCGGAGGGGCTCGTTGGGGTCCTTTTTCCAGGGAGGGGGCTCGGGCAGGCCGGCGCGGTCGAGTGGCGCTTCAGCGGCGACGGGCAACAATTGGCCGAGGGTGTCTTTGCCGAAGACCTGGTAGATGCGCTCGGCGGTGCGCGTGACCGGCGGCGCGGAGAGGATGGTGTGGGTGGCCGAGAGCAGCTCGAAGTGCTTATCAGGGTGGACGAGGGCGTAGTGAGTGACGAGGGCAGTGACGTGGGCGAGCTCAGTGGACTCGGCACGGAGAAATTTACGGCGGGCGGGGGTGTTGAAGAAGAGATCGGCGACGGCGATGGTGGTTCCGCGGGGGAGCGCTACATCTTCGACGTGATGAATTTTGCCGCCGGCGATTTCGATGTGAGTTCCGGTTGGTTCGTCGCCGGTGGCTGTGTCGAGAGTGACGCGGGAGACCGAGGCGATGGACGGAAGAGCTTCACCGCGAAAGCCGAGAGTGGCGATGGAGAGCAGATCGTCGGCGGTGCGGAGCTTGGAGGTGGCGTGGCGCTCAAAGGCGAGAAGAGCGTCGTCGCGGCTCATGCCGTGGCCGTCGTCGGCGATGCGGATGAGCTTGCGGCCGCCGGCTTCGACTTCTATGCGAATGCGGTTGGCGCCGGCATCGAGGGCGTTTTCAAGAAGTTCTTTCACGACGGACGCGGGCCGGTCGACGACTTCGCCGGCGGCGATCTGGTTGGCGACCTGATCGGAAAGAACGCGGATGCGGCCCATAAGAGTTCAGAGTAAACCAGCGAACATGCACCTGCGGGTATTGGATCAGTTTGAAGGGTACGGGCTTGAGCGCCAAAGGGAATGCCCGTTCAAATCGAGCCAGGCAGTTGTGTGCATGCGTGCGGTTTTGCGCTTTCTTTCCGCGAGGTCAGGCGTAAAATACATACTCCACACGGCCGACATTTCTGCATACGCCGTAAGCATCTCCTGGGGAACCTGACCCATCTCATTCATAGCGGGTCGGATAAGGAGTACTGGGGTGCCCCGAACGTTCCGTTTTTTCTGCATTCATTTTTGCCTGGTTTTGTTCGCAATTCTCGCTGCCGGTCTTGCCGCCGCGCAGACCCTGTCTGTGCCGCGCATCTCCCAGCCCATCGACGACCAGCAGCGTGTCACTCTCAAGGGGAACGTGCATCCGCTCGCCCGGGCGCGCTTCGATCAAGGGGTGGTTGCAGACTCATTTCCTGCCCAGCGGATGCTTCTGCTTCTGCAGCGGTCACCGGAACAGGAAACCGCTCTGCGCCAGTTTCTTCAGGACGTTCATACGCCCGGCAATCCCAGCTATCACAAGTGGCTCACCCCGGATGAATTCGGGAAGGCTTACGGTCCCGGCGATGCCGATGTCTCAGCGGTGACCCAGTGGCTGCAATCGCATGGCTTCTCAGTGGCCGGCGTCGCCAAAGGCAAAACCACGATCGAATTTTCCGGCAACGCCGGACAGGTTCGCAACGCGTTTCACACCGAGATTCATACCTACTTGATCAGGGGCTCAGAACACCACGCGAACAACAGCGACCCGCAGATTCCGGCGGCGCTTGCGCCCGTGGTGACCGGCATTACGCCGATGAACGACTTTCGTCCCAAATCCAACGCCGAGGTCCTTGGCCAGGCCGCATATAACGCGCGTACCCACCAGGTGACGCCGCAGTGGACCATGTTTGGCTTGCCCGATCCCGAGCTTGCGGTCGCCCCCGGCGATTTCGCGGTTCAGTACGACCTGAATCCCCTTTACAGCGCGGGCACCAAGGGCACGGGAGTCACCATCGGCATTATTGGCGACTCGAACGTCGACCCTGCGCTCGTGGCCGCCTATCGTACGCTGTTCGGCCTTCCCGCAGGCGCCTTCAACGTGATCGTGGACGGCAACGATCCCGGCCTGAGTGGTGCGGTCATCGAGTCCTATCTGGATGTTGAACTCTCGGGCGCGGTCGCTCCCGGCGCCACCATCAACCTCTACACATCCGCAGGCACCAATGTGCAGGATGGTCTTTATCTGGAAGCGACGCGTGCGGTGGGCGACAACGTAGCCGCGGTGCTCAGCACCAGCTACGGAGCATGCGAACAGGACATTGGCGTAGCGGGAAACCAATTCTGGGCCACGATATGGGAGCAGGCTGCCGCGCAGGGACAGACTGCGATGGTTTCCTCAGGCGATGGCGGCTCGGCGGGCTGCGATGACTTCGACATCCCTGAGCCAGCGCAGGAGGGCCTGGCCGTGAACGGCTTTGCCTCAACGCCCTGGAACATTGCCGTGGGCGGCACCGATTTCTACTACAGCAGCTACGGCGGCGGCACTTCCGCGCAGAATTCCCAGCTTGCAACCTACTGGAACCTTGCCTCGTCCGTTCAACCCACCACCTCTCTGCTTACGCCCATTCCCGAGCAGCCATGGAACAACGCCTTCGGCTTGAATCTCTACACCGGGGGCGTGTATAACCCCTCGGAGTTCGGCGTCACCATCGTGGGTGGCAGCGGAGGCGCCAGCAGTTGCGCAACCGGCGCCAGCGCCGCGGACGGATCTTATGCGTCCTGCACTGCAGGCTATGCCAAGCCTGCCTGGCAAACCGGCGCAGGCGTGCCCGCCGATGGCGTGCGCGATCTTCCAGATGTCTCTCTCTACGCGGCCAACGGAGCCAACGACAGCTTCTACCCGATCTGCGCGGCCTATGACGAAACCTCCAGCGCGTGCACTGCCGGCAGCAGTGGTTGGGTGAACATTTATGGTGTGGGCGGCACTTCCGCTTCCTCGCCGGCGATGGCCGGCATCATGGCTCTCGTCAATCAAAGGTACGGACGCCAGGGGCAAGCCAACTTCACGCTCTATCCACTCGCCACGCAGCATCCTTCCGTTTTTCACGATGTAACTGTGGGCAGCAACAATGTGCCCTGCGTGCAGGGATCACCCAACTGCACGCTCAGCGCGCTCAAGGACAACACAAACGGCGTCTACACGCTGGGCAAATACTATGCGGGCGCGGGCTACGACCTGGCCACAGGCCTTGGCAGCGTCGACGCAAGCAAGCTTGTCCAGTACTGGAATTCGCTCAGCTTTGCCGCAACGAGCACCACGCTCAGCCTCGACCAGACCACCTTCACCCATGGAACGCCAGTGACGGTGAGTGTCGGCGTCACCGGAAGCGGAGGAACACCATCGGGTGACGTCGCTCTCCTCACCACGGCAACTCCATCTGTAAATACAAGCGCGGGCGACCTCACGCTTCAAAACGGCACAGCTTCCAGCAGCATCAACGACCTTCCCGGCGGACAGTACAAGCTGACCGCCCGCTACGCCGGCGACGGCACATTCGCGTCCAGCACTTCTCCCGCGGTTTCGCTTGATGTATCGCCTGAGGCCAGCACGGTCTCGGTCTCGGGCATCGACTACAACTACAACACCGGCGTTCAGGGTAACGTGTCGAGCGGCGGAAGTTATGCCTACGGACTCTACATGGCCTTCGACTTCCAGGTGGCCGGCGTTCATGCCGCGCCTGGAACGACAGACGGCACTGCGACCGGAACCACAGCGATTACTGATTCGGCGAGCACCGGCACGGTTAGTTCGGGCGCCATCAATCTGAGCAGCACAAGCGTCGCCCACTGGTACCCCGCCTCGCTTTTGGCCGGCACGCACAGCATGGTGGCCAGCTATTCCGGAGACCCCAGCTTCAGTCCGTCCAGCAGCGCGCCGTTTACCTTCACCATCGTCAAGGCTGCTCCGAACGACATGGCCGTTTCCAGTCCGCAAGCCATCCCACTGGGCGGCAGCACCACGCTTGGCATGGTGGTCGGCATCACCACCGGCGCGCCGCCGCCCACGGGCACAGTCACGTTCTACTCCGGCTCGACGGTTGTGGGGACGGGGCAGCTTGTTTCCTGTTCAACGTTCACTACCACCGTTCCGTATCTCTGCAGCCTTTCGTACGGTGGCTACTCGATCGCAAACGCAACCGTATCCAACCTTCCGCTCGGTACCACCACCTTCACGGCCTCGTACGGCGGCGATGCCAACTTCAATCCCGTGACCTCGTCCCCGTTCACCGTCACCGTAGAGCATCCGGCCGGCCTCACCGCGGTTGCGAATCCACCCATTATCAATCAGCTCGAATGGACCGACGTCACCGCAACCGTGACGGGTGTTGCCGGCGTGGCCGCTCCCACCGGCGGCGTGTTCTTTGACGCCACCTGGTCCAACGGATCCTGGACCGACGGAACGTCGCTCGTCAACGGTTCGGCCGTCTTCAACTTTGGCGGCACGTTCAACCCTGGCAATGTTTCCGTTCAGGTTACCTACGAGGGTGATTCGAATTACGCGCCCGTCACAGTGACCGTTCCTGTTACCGTCACGGTTCCATTCACGGTTGCCGGTACTCCGTTTACTATTGCTACCCCCGGCGCCACCACGGGCAACACTGGCACTGTTTCCATCACGCCCGTGAACGGATTCACAGGAAATGTGAGCTTGTTCTGCGCCCTCACAACTTCCCCAACAGGTGCGCAGCCTCTGCCGACTTGCATCATCACGCCCTTCGTAAATGTGACCGGCTCAAGCGCCGTAACGGCGACCTTGACCATCAGCTCCACGGGCTCCACGACGAGCGCGCTGGCGGTTCCCAAGGCCAACGGCATGCGTTGGCTCGGAGTCAACGGAGTCGTGACCCTGGCTGGCCTGTTGCTGCTGGGCTTCCCGGCGCGCGGCCGCAGGCGACGCATTTTGCTGGGTCTTGTTCTCATGTTCGCTGTTGCCGGCGGTTTTTCAGCTTGTGGTGGGAGCGGAGGTGGCAGCGGCGGCGGCGGCACAAATTCCGGTACCCCTGCGGGCAATTACACGTTCACAGTGACCGGCACAGCTCAGGGCGTTTCAGAAAGCGGCACGGTAGTCGTCATCATCCAGTGATAGGAGACCCGGTTGGGCACCCGGGCCTCGTTGTGGTCTTGTTTCTGCGGCTGGCGTGGGCTACGAACTCAAGCGGCAAAGAACCCTTTATGGCGAGCCTCTTCGAGGAGCGGGGCGAGGTAGTCCCAGAGGGAGGGGCAGCCGGCTTTGACTTCAGGGGCGACGCGGCGAACTACGCGGTCGTAGCTGATGTTGTTTTCGCGCCAGCTTTGGCCCTTGTTGTTGAGATTGAGCAGGACTGGCATGGCTCGATCGACGGAGTGGGCGAAGCGGGACTCGGGGGTCTGGGCGTCTTCAAACTCCTGCCATAGGGCGAGGTAGGCAGCACACTGTGCGGGGGGCAAAAGACCGAAGATGCGGGTGACGGACGCGAGCTCGGCGGCTTTGCGCTGCTCCCAGCCGCCTTCAACAAAAACCATGGTGTCACCGGCGTCGATTTCGCCGATGTCGTGGACCAGAAGCATGAAGACGACATGGGGGACGTCAACGGGAGACTCGGCATATGAGGCGAGTGATGCGGCCATGAGAGCGATTTGCCAACTGTGCTCGGCGGAATTTTCGTAGCGATCGAGGCCGAGAGGGCGAACCTTGCGGGAGACGGCCTTGAGCTTGTCGAGCTCGAGGATGAAGTCGATGATCTGCTGCATGGAGGGCCTTTCGGCAGTGCGTGGTTCAATTTGAACGGTGAGGGCGGGTCCGAGGCTTGTTCTTACCCCGGTCCCCAAGGGCGAGGGACCGGGGGCACCCGGTGAAGTGCGGTCGTGATGAAGTGTGCGCAAAGCAAAAGATGCCGCGCGAGGGCGGCATCCGTGCGGTTGGAGCGAAAGTGTGGGCTTAGATGCCTACGCCGAACTCGCTGGCCTGAGCCTCACCGGCGTTGGCGTAAAAGTCGTAGGGCGTACGCTTCTTGAACTTGGAACGGCTGCGGAGCTCAACGCCAAGATAGACGGTGAGCGCAGCGACGGCCATGCCGACGGAGAACCAACCAATGAGTTTGAGGGCGCGAGAGCCTTCTTCTGCTTCGAGTTCGGCTTCTTCTGCGGCCACCAGGGATTCGGAATCGTTAGGCATGACGAGGGCTGCCTCCTGCGTAATCACAACCATGATACCTCAGAATGATATCGACCGGCCCACATGGCGGTGCAGCTTTGGCGTGATTTTAACTACTCGATTGAGTCGATTCGGGATAGCCACTGCGCTTTATCCGAATGGGGAAGGAAGCTGGCGCGGATGGAGTTGGCAGCAAGCTGGCGCAACTCGGCGCGGGTGAAGGCCTGTTGCTTGTGGGCGAGCAGATACTCACTGGCGAGGTCGGAGCCGAAGAAGGCGGGATCGTCGGAGTTGATGGTGACGAGCAGGCCGGCGTCGAAACATCGGCGCAAGGGGTGGTCAGCGAAAGAGGCGCAGACGCCGGTGCGGACGTTGGAGGTGGGATTGAGCTCGAGCGGGATGGCGCTGTTCTTGAGCTCGTCGACGAGGGAGGGATCTTCGAGGACGGACAAGGCGTGGCCGATGCGCTCGGAGCCGATGGAAAGTGCTTCTCGAATGGCGTCAGGGCCGGTGGTTTCGCCGGCGTGGTTGGTGAGGCGCAGGCCTGCGCGGCGCGCCTGCTCGTAGAGGGCGCGAAAAGGCTCAGAGCCGGTGCGCCGCTCGTCTCCGCCGAGGCCGATGCCAATGATGGAGGCGTAGTGATTGCGCATTTCCGCAGCCTTGCGGAAGACGCGATCGGCTTCTTCCACGGTGAAATGGCGAACGGCGTCGAAGATCCAGTAGAGAGAGAGATTGAGCTCACGGGCGGCACGCTCGCGGGCGCGTTCGAGCGCTTCAAAGATGGGTTCGAAGGCGCGCGGATCGAAGTTGCGCCACATGTAGATGACGCCGACGGAGATGTAGACCTCGGCGTGGACGATGCCCTGGGCGGCGAGCTGCTGCATCATGCGCCAGGCGACGAGTTCGTAGTCTTCAGGATCGATAAGACGGCGGGTGACTGCCTTGAAGGCCTCAATGAATCCGGTGAAGTCGTCGAAGCGGTAGTAGGCTTTGGCCTCGCGCAGGGTCATGGGGTGCGGATCGTGGCGGGCGCTGAGATCCTTGAGGGTGGCAGGCGTGATGGTGCCTTCGAGATGCAGGTGCAGCTCGGCCTTGGGGAGGCGGCGAATGAAAGATTCAATCTCCGTCATGAGTCAAGTTTACCGGGTAGGGCTGGGAGAGTGAATAGCACTGGATGGTGATTCGCAATTCTTCAATGCAAATCAGGTTTCCGAAGATTGCAAAAGCGATTACCGGATGCTCGCCTTGAACTGCCGGATGATGTCGTAGACCACAATCGGCCAGGCGATGTCCGGCTCGCCGTCGAATGTCTCGACCCAGATGAGTTGTCTTTCTGTTCCCGCAGGTCCACGCGCGTAAACAAGAAAGGAAGCGAGCTCTCGACCGCTGGGACCATAGTTGATGCCTTCAGCCTGGGTCCTGATCAGGACGAACGTCAGATCGGCATGGTCCGAAGCTTCTGTCTTGTCCAGCGTTCGGACGAGTCTACCGAGTGAATTTGCGGTTGCCTGATCAAAGGGCTTGGATTCTACGGCGACGGTTTTCGCTTCTTTGAGCGCCGCTGCAAAAGAGGCTCGGTTGCATTGGTAGTAGCCCTTCACAAGTGCGCAACCGGCAGAAGACGGAGCCTGGGCGAGGGCGACAGGTGCGCTGGAGAAGGCCAAGCATAGCGCCGGGATGAGGAGGGTGAAACGCACGAGGGGATTCTACTCTGTGTGCGGATGGACGAAACAAGTCGAAAGGAAGACGCAGGGAACTCGCGGCATCAAGCGCAATCGTTTTGCATTTACCTTTGCGGGGCAAATTCGGAGCGGTGGCGGCTGTAGAGGAAGTAGATGAGGAGTCCGATGAGGAGCCAGGCGAAGAAGGCCATCCAGGTGAGCACTTCAAGGCCCATCATGAGCACGATGCAGAAGATGATGCTGAGGACAGGAAAGAGCGGGCCAAGGGGGGTTCTGAAGCCGCGAGGCCGTTCGGGCTCGCGATAGCGCAGGATGAGGACGGCGATGGAGACGAGCACGAAGGCGAAGAGGGTGCCGATGTTGGAGAGATTGGAGACGGTGCCGATGTCGAGCAGGCCGGCCGGAATGCCGACGACAAATCCTGCGACCCAGGTGGAGATTGCCGGAGTGCGGAACTGGGCGTGAATCTTGCTGAAGACGGCGGGGAGCAGTCCGTCGCGGGACATGGCGAACCAGACGCGGGCCTGGCCAAGCTGGAAGACGAGGATGGAGGAGATCATGCCCATGAGCGCGCCGACGAGAACGAACAGGCGAACCCAGTGCAATCCTGCGCCGCCGGGTTGAAGTGACAATCTTTTGAGTGCGTTCACTACCGGCGCCGCGTCGCCCATGACGGACTGCCAGGGGACGATGCCGCTGAGGACGATGGCGACTCCGCCGTAGAGGATGGTACAGGCAATGAGGGTGGCGAGAATGCCGATGGGCATGTCGCGTTGAGGATTCTTGCACTCCTCGGCGGCCGTGGAGACGGAATCGAATCCGATGTAAGTGAAGAAGATGATGGAACCGCCGGTGAGGACGCCCGTCCAGCCGTTGGGCATGAAGGGATGCCAGTAGTGGGGCTTGATGAAGCTGGCTCCGAAAAAGATGAAGACGAGGATGGCGGCGATTTTGACGAGGACCATGATGTTGTTGGCGCGGGCCGACTCGCGGATGCCGCGGACCAGGATCACGGTGAGGATCATGACGACGAGGAAGGCGGGGAAGTTGAAGCCGAAGTGCCATCCGGGATCGTAGAGGTTGTTTCCGGCGAAATCCTGGAGACCCGTGGGGAGATAGGCGGGGGAGATCCACATGAGGGGCAGGTGAACGCCGAACCAGTCGAAGAGGTCGACGATGTGAGCGGCGAAGCCGACGCTGACGCTCATGTTGGAGAAGGCGTACTCGAGGATGAGGTCCCAGCCGATGATCCAGGCGGCCAGCTCGCCGAGTGTGGCGTAGGTGTAGGTGTAGGCCGAGCCGGCGATGGGAATCATCGACGAGAGTTCGGCGTAGCAGAGGCCGGTGAAGGCGCAGACAATGGCGACGAGCACGAGCGAGAGCGAGAGTGCCGGTCCAGCGCCGGGGCGGCCTGCCATGGCGGAGTGGGTGATGAGCCAGTGAATGAGCGGCGTTGCGCCGATGGTGGGCTGATCAAATTTTTGCCCGGCCATGGCGGTGCCGATGACCGTAAAGATGCCCGAGCCGATGACTGCGCCGATGCCGAGCGCGGTGAGCGACCACGGCCCAAGGCTTTTCTTTAACGAGCGCCCGGGCTCTTCCGATTCCCGGATGAGCTTGTCGATCGATTTGCGGGCAAGCAGTTGGCTGGCCAGTTCAGTTTCTCCTCACACCGCGGGGCACACAGCCCACAGGCGGGGTTCTGTCACAGAATACAGTGCATCTGGAAGGGGGAGGAGCCGATGAAAGACAGCTTTTAGCCTCTAGCCTCTAGCTACTAGCTCGTCTTTCCGGGATCTCAGCTCGATCCGAAAAAGATGAGCTAGCAGCTAGAAGCTAATGGCCAGAAGCTGATTTAGCGCTTGGACTGTCCGCGAGCGAGTTTCTTGACCTTCTTCTTCTTCTCCCCGCGAGCTCCGGTGCGGGGCGCCTTGGGAGCTGCCTTTTTGCGCGCTGCGCGCTTCAGTTTCTTGCGTTCCAGCTTGTCTTCAATCTTGGTGGTATCTGCCACGTGTAACCTCTTTCCCTCTAATCTCTTCACTGAGCCCGTTTCCCAGGCTGTGCGACCTTTATGGTAACAGGGAATGAGGAGTGTTGAAAGCAGGGGGCGCAGGTTGCAGATGCGTATTCGGCCGCATTTCAGCCGGTTCTTGAGCAGTTTCCAGCGTACAATTGAATCTGGACACGAATCTGTTCAGCCTTGCTCGGCGCATGCCGTCTCGATTGCCTCTGACGAGCTCAGTTCCTCCACGCAACAACCACCTTGTTCGCCGGAGTTCGTCATGCGTTCCAGCAAGATTCATCGCGCGCTAGCGCAGGGAATGAACCGCTTTGAAATGTGCCAGCTCGTATCCAAGGGCGTAAAGGCAACCCACAAAACGGGATCCCGCTTTGAAGATTCAATCAACGATGTGTTGCAGTATCTGGGAACCCACGAGACAACCAAGGTGGGTATGCACCCGGCTATTCCCCAAGTCAGCGTAAAGAGCCTGAAGCCAGCGGCATAAAAGCAGTGATCAGTGAACAGTGAACAGTGAACAGTCGTCGGTCAGCGACCGGTGGATAGAAGACCAAATAGCTCGTTGGGTTTGGGTACGACTCGGGATAGCCGCTAAGACCGAAAAAGTCAGCAAAAGAAAACTCCGCAGACGCAGAAAAGGGACGGCAGATTTGCCGTCCCTTTTCTTTTGAAACTTGAACTGGTTGTACGGGGTTAACCGTTAGACAACCTGAACGTTCTCTGCCTGCCAGCCCTTGGGGCCCTTGGTGACATTGAACTGAACGCGCTGGCCTTCCTGAAGCGAACGGAAACCGTTCGACTGGATGGCGGTGTGATGAACGAAGACGTCCTCACCGTTTTCACGGCTCAGAAATCCAAAACCCTTGGCATCATTGAACCACTTGACTGTGCCTTGTTCCATGGTGTTGCTCCTCTAGTGCATTTTTACCGCGAACGCAATGTGGAAGTGTTGCGTGACGGCGGTAACCGGAACAGGCAAGAACTTCAGATCGAATTCTACGATTGGATTGAGTGTAGCACGGAATTGGCAAGTCGGCTGTAAATCATTTCAGTTCAAAGAGAAAAAGGCAGGGCAGGGTTTGGGCGGAAGTGTGACGGCGGCCCCAGCATTCAATTACAGTTACGGCGTAGACTCGGGTTCGCTGTGAGGAGAGATTTGACGCCGGACGACATGTCCCAAAACGGAACGACAGAGAGAAGCCTCGAAGCCCGGAGCCAGGTGCTGGCGATCAATCCGGGGTCGACTTCGACGAAGTTCGGACTTTACACGCGGCAGGGCGCCGCGTGGGTGCGGACGGTGCGCCACGGCGATGAGGAGTTGCGCCTGTTTGGCGGTCGGCCGATGGTGGCGCGGCTTGAGTATCGTCTGGAGATGATCACGCGGGCCCTGGAGCAGGAGGACTTCTCGGCAGATCGGCTGGCTGGTGTGGCAGGGCGCGGAGGGTTGTTGCCGCCCGTACTCTGCGGTACCTACCTTGTGGACGATGCAATGGTCGAGGAGCTTCATCTGGCGCGACGCGGAGAGCATGCGTCCAACCTGGGCGCGCTGCTTGCGCTGAAGTTTGCGCGGGATGCAGGGGTGAATGCCTACATTGTCGATCCCGTGACGGCGGATGAGTGGCAGGATTGCGCGCGGCTTTCGGGGTCGCCGCTGATTGAGCGCTCGCCGATTGGCCACGTGCTGAATACCAGGGCCGTGGCGCGGCGGTATGCGAAAGAGGCCGGCCGGCAGTACGAAACGATGCGGCTGATTGTTGCGCACATGGGCAGCGGGATTACGGTATCGGCGCATCGCGAAGGGCGGCAGATCGACAGCAACACGATTGAGGAGGGGCCGTTTGGGCCGGACCGGACGGGAGGGTTGCCTGTGCGGGCGCTGCTCAAACTCTGCTTCAGCGGCCGGTTTGCGCAAAAGGAGATTGACCACAAGGTTTTTGGCGACGGGGGGCTGTTTGCGTACCTGGGGACACGGGACCTGGAAGAAGTGGAACGGCGGATGGAGGGCGGAGACGCGCTGGCCATGAGCGTGTTTGACGCGATGGTGTACCAAATTGCAAAAGAAGCGGGAGCGATGGCGGCGGTGCTGGAGGGGAAGGTTGATGCCGTGCTGCTGACGGGGGGCATGGCCTACTCGAAGCGCGTGGTGGAGCGGCTACGCGGATACCTGGAATGGATTGCGCCGATGCGAGTATATCCGGGCGAGGATGAGTTGCAGGCACTGGCTGAGGGCGTGTTTCGGGTGCTGGATGGCGAGGAAAAGGCCAGGCATCTTTGGGAAGAAGGCCACGGGCCAGCGGGGAAGAGCGAGGTGCGGGAGCCACTGGTCATTGGGTTGGAGTGAGGCTGGCGTTGAGAGGTTTTGGATTTTTCCGGCTGATGGAGTGATTTAAATCACATCCTGTGGGGCAATTTTCGGGGGAATATGCTTCATCGAGACATGAAGGGGCCCCTGAAATGGATGCTGCAACGTTGCTTCTGCGATTGATTGAGATTGAAAGGGCAGTAGGAAAACAAGCGACTCCGAGCGTGCGCACGATGCTGATGGAGGCGCAACAATGCGCGCTGCAACTGCACCGGGACAGGATCAGCATTCTGAATGAGAATGTGAGACTGCGCAGCGACGCGCTGGCCGTGTTTGTCCGCGTCGATGAACCGATGGCTGCTCTGGATTGCTGAGAAACTGAGATGCAAGTTCCACAAGATAAGGGGGCGTAGAAGAGTCCCGGGCCTGAAGGCCGGCTTAATCGTTTCGCTTCATTCAGGGGCCTGAAGGCCCCCGGCTCCCTCCGTGAAAACAGAACGGCATCGTCCTCGATCCACGTTGTGGGCACCCCGCCCCTGCTCCCTCCGCCGATGCTGGAGACACTCTCGCGCGCAGGCCCACATCCGCGCTCACGGGGTGCGACATTCCAACGCTTATATTGCCGCCGCCAAGTGGATTTCGAGTTTCAGGCACGCGCCTGAAAGCGGATGGACGCCATCCCACGTGAGGGACTCGTCTAATCGTCCTGTTGCGTCGGAAACGTCGCCAGTCAGGTCAACGAATTGCATCTGGTGCGATCTGGCAAATTGGGCGATCTTCGAATTGAGCTCTTTCCCTCTTGCGTTTGCCGTGTCCTGCCAACGTATGGGGAGCACGGATACGAGGACGATTCGAGTGCCAGGATGCGTCTGTTGCAACGACGCGACGACTTGCCGATAGGTTGAAAAGATATCGTCTATCGAACGTGTTCCGGCAAGGTCGTTGGTGCCGCACCACAGGAAAATGGTTTTCGCTTTGATGGATTGGAATTTTGGAATAGCTGACAAAATCCCCAGCGTTGTCACACTCGGGATAGCCCTTTCGCCGATTGATACGCCACGCCAGGCGGCTGGCGCATCACCTTCCAACAGCCGCTCCCGCAAATCCGTTTCTACCAGGCCCGCAATGCTGTCACCGACGAAAAGCACGTCAGAATCTGCAGGCGGCAGTGACCCAAAACGCGCGACGCGCTCCGAGTAGATTCGGCCGTCGAGCGCGTTGATTGTTCCGTAGTTCGGATGTTGCGACACACTCGGCCTCATCCGATGAACCAATACCCGCGCAACCAAAGCAACGTTCAGAAGCATAGAAACCGCCATGCAGAGAATGAGTAGTTTGGGACGCATGTCCGGATGATAAACCAGATTTCGTTGTGTACCCGTCTCATCAGTGGCGCTTACCGTGGCCTTAAACCATTCAGGAAAGGCGGAGCTTTACGCTTCGACTCAGGCGCAAAAAAGCGAGGAATGCGGGGCATCCCGACAGGCTCCACGAGGACGCAGACAAGAAATCTGCTATCGAACGATCGTGAAGGACTGACGACGCCTGGGGCCGAAGCGGAAAACTGCAAAGTGATCGTCCAGTGATGCGGCGCGATCAATGCCCAGGCGGTTCATGACCGCGAAGCTGGTGCGATCGACGATGGAGAAATCCTGATCGCTCCACGAAGTCCCCATCAGCCATGCCGTCTCCAGATCAGCCAGGGAGACCGGTTCGACGAGTGCCACGCCGCTCCTGAGTCCGTGCCAAAATCGCTCGGCTGCATCGCGTTGAATTCTGTAGCGGAGCAAGGTCCAGGTTTCAATCAGCACATGATCGGTGGTGACCAGTGGTTCGCCCGCGCTGAGGATAGCCTTGGCGCGAAGATTGCTGCGGTCGGTTGAATCCGCGGCTGCATACCAAACCGATGTATCGACGAAAAGGCTCATGGCAGGCAGAATGCCTCAGTTGCGTGGTGTCCTGGCCAGCGTGGTGGCAAATGCCTCGCCGATCATGGAGTCCTTTTCGGTGGCAATATCGCCCCCCCCGGAAACTCCAAGGTCAAAGACACATGTGAGATCGACTTTGGTCTCTGGACGGACCAGGTCGCGGGCTACCAGGCGGCGGACGTACTCGGCAAAGGACACACCAATCTCGCTGGCGCGCTTGTGCGCTTGCTTCTGCAACTCCTTCTCCAGCGTGATCTGGGTTCGTGACATCATGATGGCACCATCATACCATCATCTTGAGTTCTTCGTCACTCTTTCAACTCTTGGGCGTTGGAAAATCACCATTTACCATCGATCCATGCCGCTGGTTGAAGTGAACTCGGTCTCAAAGAGCTACGCGCGCCGTGCGGGACTGCACAGTCAACGGCAGACGGTGGTGGAGAACGTTTCGCTGGCGATTGAGGCGGGGGAGACGCTGGGGCTGGTGGGCGAATCGGGCTCGGGCAAGACGACGCTTGCGCGCATGATTCTGGGGCTCGTGAAGCCAAGCGGGGGCACGGTGCTGGTGGACGGCACAGATGTGGCGCGGGCTACGGGGGCGCAGATGCGCAGGGTGCGGCGGCAGATGCAGCCGGTGTTCCAGGATCCGTATGCGGCGCTGAATCCGCGGATGAAGATTTTGGAGATTGTGACGGAGCCGCTGGTGATCCACAGCAAAGATGGCGGGCTTGCGCCAGGGGCCGGGGGCGATCGGCGTGCGGCGCTGCGCAGCAAGGCTGTGGAGTTGCTGGCCGAGGTGGGGATGGACGAGTCGGCGCTCGACCGGCATCCGCATGAGTTTTCAGGCGGGCAGCGGCAGCGGATCAACATTGCGCGGGCGCTGGCGCTGCGGCCACGGCTGCTGATTCTGGATGAGCCGGTGTCGGCGCTGGACGTGAGCGTGGGAGCGCAGATTGTGAACCTGCTGCGGCGGCTGCAGCGCGAGCAGGCGCTGACGTATCTTTTTATTTCGCACTCGATGCCGTTGGTGCGCTACCTGAGCACGCGAATTGCCGTGATGCAGCGCGGACGGCTGGTGGAGATGGGCGAAGCGGAAGAGTTGTGCGCGCATCCGAAAGAGGCGTACACGCAGCAACTGATTGCGGCGACGCCGGAGCTGCCGCAGGCTTAGGTGCTCCGGCGTCTCTGCCGCACTACTTTGGCGGCGCTTGCGTGGCTTGCGGTTGAGCAGGCTGGGCCGCTGGCGCGGGCTGGGCTTGAGGCTGAGGCTGCGCGGCTTGCGGTTGAGCAGGCTGGCCCGGTTGTGTTTGTGCGGGCTGCGCCGCCGGCGGCGTGGGTTGCGGATGCGGCGGCTGGACCGACATGCCAGGACGCGGCATGTTCATGGGCGGATGATTCGCCGGCATGGCGACGTCTTTCACATCCAAGAGTTCGACATCGAAGATGAGATCGGTTTTAGGCGGGATGCCGGGATGGGCTGCGTCCGGACCGTCGCGTCCGAGCTCGCCATAGGCCATCTGCCAGGGGATGAAGAGGCGTCGCTTACCGCCGACTTTCATGCCGGTAAAACCCTCGTCAAAGCCGGGGATTGCGCGGCCTGTTCCCTGGATGAAGGAGATGGGCTGCGGAGGACCCGGTTTGATCTGGTCGTTTTCATCGCGGAGCATTTTGCCGTCTTTATCCTTGAGCGGCGGTCCTGGGTGGTCGTAGGAGGAGTCGAACTTGCGGCCTGTGGAGGCGAGCCAGCCGGTGTAGTGGACCGAGTACATCTTGCGGGGAGCGGCGTCGGCGCCGGTGCCAATGACGATGTCCTGATATCGCAGCGAGAAGGCGGTTTGAAGACGGGCCTTGACGGGTGGAACGCCGGGCGGCAGCTTGACGGCTGGCGATGCGGCCGGAGTTTTTGAAGTACTCACAGCCGGCCTGGCAGCGGCGGCCGCACTGGTTGAAGGTTTGGCAGAAGTTTGCGCGATTGCGCTTGCCGCAATTAACAAAATCAAGAAATTGCCGTTCATTGCTCTGATCATATTCAGCATGGTTCCTCATGGAAGTGTAATAGGCGACTGCGCCGATTCAGCGCTCGCGACCTTCGTCTCCGTGCCCTTGGCCATCACTGTCCAATGCACGTTGTCCGGAGAAAACTCCTGTCTGTACTCGATCCGGTCATGGGCGCGAAAGACATTCACGACCCGATAATAGGTTATCTTGTCGCCTTCAGCGATCTTCCATGGGAATGTCCACACATCGCCTTCAATGAGGAGCTTTCCCGATCCGGGCTCTCCACCGCCAAGAGGAATCTGATAACTGGTGTAAACCTTCGCTTTCGCGTCATAGGTAAACACGATCAGAATCTTCGAATCGCCGTCGACATACTGGTTGCAGGCAAGGTACGCACCGTTCTTCCAACATGCGTTGCGCAGCGTGGTCTTTTCATGCCCGGCCTTGCTTTGGGCGGTGTCTAAGTGTTCCGTTTCGACCTTCCACACACCTGCATAGGCCCAGACAACGTCGATCCCGGTCGGCGGTACAGGTGCGGCCGAAGCGCCCTTACTTCCCTGGCTGAGGCAAACCGCGAGAACTATTGCAATCGAATACTTCATCGGCCGCATCGTTCGATCTCCTTCACAATTGTGGATTATCCTACTCAATTCTGATTCTGCAACTACGAGGAGAGCCGCTTTCCAAGCAGCAATCCGGCAAGCAGGGCTGTTCTGGGTGCGAGGTGCTCAACGACGACGGATTCGTGACGGGCGTGCGCGCCGTCGCCCACCGCGCCAAGGCCGTCGAGGGTGGGAATGCCGAGGGCGGCCGTGAAATTTCCGTCGGATGCGCCGCCGGTGGCGGCTTCGTCGAGGGCGAATCCAAGTTCGGTAGCGATCGCTTGCGCTTGCTTGAAGAGACGAACTGTTCCGCGCAGGCGCTCCATGGGAGGACGGTTGATGCCGCCAGTGAGTTCAATGGAGCAGCGCTTGTCCTTTGGCTTGAGAGCGGCGAATTTGCGCTCGATGCGCGGGCCGTCGGCCTTGCGGGCGATGCGCACGTCCACTTCAGCCCAGGCATGATCGGGAACGACGTTCATTTTTGTGCCTCCTGCGGCCACGCCCACGCTGACGGTGAGGCCGCGCTTGAGGTCGGTCCAGTTGCTGACGGTTTCGATGATGCGAGCCAGCTCAAGAAGCGCGTTGGCGCCTTTCTGGAAGTCGACGCCCGCATGCGCGGCGACTCCGCGGACGCAAATACGCCAGTTGCCTGTGCCCTTGCGCGCTGTTTTCAGGGCGAGACCCTGGGCGGGCTCAAGAACGAGAACGGCTCCGCATTGCTGCGCCAGCTTTTCCGTGATGGGGCGGGAGACGGGACTGCCGACTTCCTCGTCGGGGTTGAGCAGGAGAATGATTTCCTTCTGGAGCGAGCGAGTTTCGGCAAGCATTTCGAGAGCAGTGAGGGCCATGGCGACGCCGGTCTTCATGTCGAGCGTTCCGGGGCCGTGGAGACGGCCGGCGCTCAACACGCAGGGCATGGTCTTGAGGGTTCCGAGAGGCCAGACCGTGTCGAGATGGCCGAGAAGTAGGATGCGGTTTTTGGGGTTGGTTGTTCTGGGTCCGAATCGGGCTTCGAGGACGTTGCCAAAGGCGCGCTGCTTGTGGAGCTTGACGCGGCCGCCCAGAGCGCGTGCGCGGGAGGCCACGAGGGCGACGCATGCGTCGACGGCGGACTTTTCGTCAGAAGGGGATTCGGCGGCGACAAGCTGACGGGTGAGGTCGAGGAGGGCACGCTCCTTGCGTCGGGCGCCCGCAAGCAGGGCGCGCATGGACAAAGAAGAATCGGGGTCGTTGGGCACGGTGGGACCTTTCTTGCAAGAAATTCTGGGAACCATTCTTGCAAATAATGGTGGCTGGCGGATTTTCTTCGGGTTTAATGGTTGTTTTGCCGAAAACCCTCCGAGTTTCGTCAGATTTTAAAGTGGTTATGGTCGCCATTTCAGCGTGGAAAATGTTCCACAATGGAGGCATTAAACCCGCAGAGTGTGGCAAAAATGCCACAGTGCGGATTTCGCTTTCCCGGTCTAAGCTAACCCTTGCACGTTTTGTTAAGCGTTGGAGAAATTATTTTGGCTCATCCCGCCCACCTGGAACAGACCATCGCCGCACAGATTGAGTTTACGGGCGTAGGACTGCATTCGGGCGCTCCGGTGACGATGCGACTGCTTCCGGCTCCAGCCGGCTCGGGGATCGTGTTCCGCCGCACGGATCTGGACAACTTTGAGATACCCGCGACAGGCAGGAACATTGCGAAGGTGAGCTACGCGACGAGCCTGATGCGGCAGGGCGTTCTGATTTCCACGACGGAACATCTGCTTTCAGCGCTGATCGGCATGGGCGTTGACAACGTGATTGTGGAGTTGGACAACCTGGAGCTTCCGATCCTGGATGGCAGCGCACTGCCCTATGTGGAAGCGTTTCTCGAGGCGGGCATCCGGACGCAGAGACGGCGGCGCGAGACGATTCGCGTGCTGCGGCCTGTGGAGGTCCGCGAGGGAAACAAGTTTATTGGCGTGTATCCGGGCGAGGGCTATCGCATTCAATATGCGATCGACTTTCCTGCTCCGATTGGGCAGCAGACGGCGTTTGTTGACCTGGCCGCGGAGACATACGGCACCGCAATTGCGGCGGCGCGCACCTTTGGCTACAAGGCCGACGAGAAGCGGCTGCGGGACATGGGACTGATTCGCGGCGCAGGACCGGAGAACGCGATCATTCTGGGAAAGAATGGACCGGAGAATGGGCCGCTGCGCTATGCGGATGAGTATGTGCGGCACAAGGTTCTGGACCTGATCGGCGACCTGGCGCTGGCCGGACGACGGATTGAGGGGCACGTGGTGGCGGAGCGCGCGGGACACGCGATGCATACCGCGCTGGTTTCGCGGCTTATCAAGGACCGCTCCGCGTGGGAGCTGGCGCATGTGCCGGTGCAGGCTGAGCCAGCCGAAGAAGAGAGCGCGGCTCCGCTGCATGGAACGCCAGTGGGCGCGCATGCGTTGGCCAGCATCTAGGTTCTACCAGACAACTCCAAAGTAGACAATTCCTAAGTAAACAGGATGCGCATGGGAGCCTCGACGGGGAAACTTTTGCCTTCTACGGCGAGGGCGCCCGTTTGCTGATCGCGCTTGAAGACGCTGATGTTGTTCGAGTCCTGATTGGCGACCAGCATCCAGCGCTCGGAGGGGTCGAGCGTAAAGCTGCGCGGAGTTTTTCCGCCGCAGTTGGAGCGCTTGATGGCGGTGAGACTGCCGGTGAGTGGGTCGGCGGTGAACGTGTAGAGAAAATCATTGTCGCGGTTGGCGAAGTAGACGAAGCGGCCATCCTGCGAGATTACGGTGTCGCAGCCGCGGGTGGGTCCGGTGTATCCCTCGGGCAGCAGTTCGATGCGCTTGATGAGCGAGAGACTGCCGTCCTGCTTGTTCCAGCGGAGCACATCGACGGTGGAAACAAGCTCATTCATGCAATAAGCGGTATGGCCGTTGGGATGGAAGTGGAGGGTGCGCGGACCGGATCCGGGGGCACCCTTGTAGGCGCCTGCGGGGGCCATTTCGGCGGTTGCAGTGTTGGGCTTGTAGATGTGGATGCAGTCGCCGCCAAGATCGTTGATGTAGGCGAAACGATTGTCGGGCGAGAAGGAGACGAAGTGGGCATGGGCGGAGTCCTGGCGGGCTGCGTTGGGCCCGTGGAAGGTGTAGTGCTCAGTCCAAACGGCGCTGGAGAGCTTGCCGTTGGCGATGGTGAAGCTGGCTGCGCTTCCGCCCACATAGTCGGCTGAGACGAGCATTGATCCGGTGTGGTCGACGGCAACATGGCATGTGCCGACGCCCGCGGAGTTGACGGCCGAGAGCGGATGGAGCTGGCCGCCGTCGTTCCGAAAGCTGGCCACCTCGCCTGTGGGCTGGCCATTGAAGGAATCGAGTTCGGACGCGGAGTAGACGAACTGGTGCTCGTGGGAAAAGGCGAGCCAGGCGACCTTGGGTACTTTGGCGGCGACGCCGGCCGGGGCGAACTCGCCGGCAACCGGATCCCAATCGAAGGCAAGGATGCCGTCCGGAGCGCTGGAAGCGACGAAGACGCGGCGGTGACGGGTTCCGGCAGCGCCCGGTTTAGCGTCGAGCGCTGCGGAGACGAACGAAGAACCGGCAGCAAAGGTGGCGGCGGAGGCGGCGACGACGAATCTGCGACGAGAGAGTTTTTTCATGGCAGGGAAATTGTCGCCGATTGCAGTTGGTATGCGCCAGTGGTGGACAGGCTCTAGTTCTGGAGTTTGAAGACTACGTTGATGGTGGTTTCGACTTCGACGGGCTCACCGCTCAACAGATAGGGACGATAGCGCCACGCGCTGACGGCGTCGATTGCGGCCTGCTGGAGCATTTGCGGACCGTCGACCACGCGCAGATTCTCGATGGTTCCGCTGCGGGAGATGGTGGCGGCAAGAACTACGGTGCCCTGGGTGTGGGAGGCCACGGCAATTGGAGGATAAACCGGTAAGCGCTTGTCGATGAGGAGGCCTTCGACGATCATTCCTGAAACGCGGACCGGGCCATGTTGTTGCTGACGGACGACGGGACGGTTGTGCACCGTGCCAAAGGGATTGTTGCCGGTACCGGGTCCGTCATCGAGCTGGGCGACGTTCACGCCTTCCATGATTTCCGGCCGGTCGGCCATGATGATGGTGGATGGAATTCTCCGCGGCGCGGTGAAGGCATCTCCGGGGAATTGCGTTTTGACGACGATAGCGTTCTTGGGCATCTGCTGCGGCTTGGGTTCGGCGATGGGTGGCGGCGGAGCTTCGACAAAGAACGAGAGCGCCATCTTCGGCAACGTGGACGGATAGAGAAGAGGAATGAGGATGAGCGCGAGGAGGATGGAACCATTGAAGGCGCTGGTGGCAATCATCCATCCACGGCTGCGTGTGCGAATTGTTCCGAGGGATTCGAAGGTTGAGTCTTCAAACATGGCCTGCCTCCCGAGTTCGATTTCAGCGCGTCAGAATGGGAGGCGGCGGTGAGGCAGGCGCAAGAGGCTTGGCCGCTCCACGCCATCATTGTGCGTGAAGCGGGAGCTCAAGGCCCGCCGCTCATCCCGTTCAGAAACACTGTGCTGGTGTAGACACCGCGTTAGTTGAAAGTGTTCCCGATGTGGTGGCCTGGGTAAGCAGGAGAGACATGGGAAGCGTTACACTCCGAAGCGTTGCGATTGTTTTTTGTGGAGCAAGGATGAGATTGATTCGCCTTCTGTTTTTCTTAGCAGTGCTGCTATTGATGGTGGCCGCGCCTGGGCCAGGTGCGCATGCGCAAGAAACTGCGGCGCCGGATGCGGCGGCGACATTGAATTACATTCACGCGGCATGGGACACACTGACGCGCTCAGCGACCGATTGCAATTCGCTTACCGACGTAAAGGTGGACCCTGGTGCGGCGGATGGAGTAGCGCGTGCGGCGGCCGTGCTCTATCTGCCTGCCGATATGCCGACTTCGCCCAAGCTGAATGCGCTGGTGCAGAGCTGTCATGTGCGGGTGCTGGTGCTGCCGAGAAAAATTGCGAAACTGGGCGACGTGCGGCCGGAGGAGTTGAAAGCGCCGGGACTCTTGTACCTGCCCAATCCGTATATCGTGCCAGGCGGGCGCTTCAACGAGATGTATGGCTGGGACAGTTACTTCATTGTTCTTGGGCTGGAGGCGGACCATCGCGAAGACCTGGCCAAGGGGATGGTGGACAACTTTCTGTTTGAGATTGAGAACTACGGAGCGGTGCTGAATGCGAACCGGACTTATTACCTGACGCGGTCGCAGCCGCCGTTTTTGACGTCGATGATTCGCGCGGTGTTTGAGAATCCAGCAAGTTTTGAGGCAACCCCTGCGGGACGGATTAAGGCACGCGCGTGGCTGGCGCATGCGTACACGCTGGCCGAGAAGGACTATGCGACATGGGACCGGCCGGAGCACAAGGCAGGGACGACCGGACTGTCGCGGTATTGGGATTACGGGAACGGGCCGGTGCCGGAGATGGCCGACGACAGTACCTATTACACCGACGTGATTCGCTGGCTGGTTGCCCATCCCCATGAGGGTGGCGATGGATTTCTGTTGAAGGCGGCGGAGCATCCCGATGCGACGGAGGCGGAAAGGCTGAAGCAGACGAGTTGCGATGTGCACGGAAGCGTGGTGTGCGAGCGGGCGTGGTTCGGAGGCTACCGGTTGAGCCGCGAGTTTTATGAGGGCGACCGGGCGATGCGCGAGTCAGGATTCGATACGTCGAATCGCTTTGGGCCGTTCTCAGGAGCGACGGAGGAGTATGCGCCAGTCTGCCTGAACAGCCTGCTCTATCGCTACGAGCGCGACCTGGAGCACCTGGCGCTGCTGCTGGGCAACGATCGGGATGCGGCTCACTGGGACCGGCGGTCGCAGCAAAGGGCGGCGGCGATTCAGCGTTATTTGTGGCGGGCGAAGGATGGAGTGTTTGCCGACTTCAATTTTGTTCACGCAAAGTCGTCGAGCTATGACTTTATTGCTTCGCTCTATCCGCTGTGGGCGGGATTTGCGACGCGGGAAGAGGCGACGCAAATGGAGTCAAAGCTGAATCTGTTTGAGCGGGCCGGCGGGTTGTCCACGAGCAACACGAACACGGGATTGCAGTGGGATGAGCCGTACGGCTGGGCGCCGACCAACTGGATGGTTGTGGCGGGGCTGGAGGCGTACGGATTTCGCGCGGATGCGGCGCGCATTGCAGAGCACTTTGATGCGACGGTGGATGCGGGGTTTGCGGCGGACGGGACGATTCGCGAGAAGTACAACGTGGTGAAGGGGAACTCCGACGTGAAGGTGAGCACGGGGTATACGGCGAACGTGATCGGGTTTGGATGGACGAATGCGATTTACTTGAAGATGCAGGAAATCTCAGAGAAGCCGGTGGTGACGAAGGTGAATTGATTTGGCGGCAGCGAGAGAAAGAGAAAGGGGCGTTCGCCGCGGCGAACGCCCCTTTCTCTTTCTCTCATTGCGATTCGCGATAGCTTACTCAGGCAGACTCAATGTGCCCTTGATTTTGACGGAACCGGTGACGCCGGGTGCGCCGGTGTCGGGCTGGCCGCCGCCTACGGAGATGGAGTAGGCGCCTTCCGCGACAACGGGCTCGCCCGCCGCGGTGACCATGCTGAGGTCGCGCGGCTTGAGCTCGAAGCGCACTTTTTGCGATGCGCCGGGCTCGAGGTGAATGCGCTCGAATCCGCGCAATGCCTTGATGGGCGCACCGGGAACCTTCGGGAAGGTGAGATAAAGCTGGGCAACCTCGTCGCCGGTCTTGCTTCCGGTGTTGGTGACGGTGGCTTCAGCCACCAGCAGGTCGCCGGCCGCGAGCTTTGCTGGCACGGTCAGGCCGCTGTAGCTGAAGGTTGTGTAGCTCAAGCCGTAGCCGAAGGGATACATGGGCTTGCCTTCAAAGTAGCGATAGGTGCGGCCCTTCATGGCGTAGTCGTCGAAGGGCGGCAACTGGTCAACGCCGGTGTAAAAGGTGACGGGCAGGCGGCCTGCAGGATTGTTGCGGCCGGAGAGAGTCTGGGCGACGGCAGTTCCGCCTTCTTCGCCGGGATAGAAGGCATCGAGGATAGCGTTGGTGTGTTCCTTTGCCCAGTTGACGGCGAGAGCACTGCCGTTGGTGAGGACCACTACGACGGGCTTGCCAGCCGATGCGACGGCTTCAAGCAGATCCTGCTCGGGCTTGGGCAGGTCGATGCTGGTGCGGTCGCCACCATGGAAGCCGGGCTCGTTGACGGGCATCTCTTCGCCCTCAAGCTGGCTGGTGATGCCGACGACGGCAACGATGGCATCGGCTTTTTTTGCAGCTTCGACGGCCGCAGGATCGACCGAGCGATCGATCTTTGCCCACACCATGCGCAGATGCGGATTGGCCGCGCCGGTGGGCGCGTACTCCACCGTCAAATGGTAGGGTTTGCCCGCTTCAAGGTGAACGCTGCTGGTGAACGTCTCAACGCCGTGCGGATAGTTGGCAGAGGTAACAACTTTGCCGTCGAGCGAGACATGAATGAAAGCGTCGGTTTCGACGCCGAGTTTGTAGTCGCCGGTTTCCTGCGGCGTGAGCGTAGACTCGCAGCGCACGGTGAGGGGCTTGACCGAGGCGACTTCGGCGGGAGGCGGCTCGGTGGCCATGTCGATTGAGGCCACGTTGCGCGTGGACAGCGGCGTTTCGCTCGCTTTCCCCTGATCGAAACTTGCAATAAGCTCGTTCACGATGTCCTGCTTGAGGTAAGTGAGCTTGGCGCCCGGTTTGCCGTCGGCGGAAAGCAACTCGTCGGGGATGGGCCGTGTGAGGTTGCTCAAAAAGCCGGTGCCGGGAATGTAACTGATCTCCGCGTCATGGAACTCCCGCCTGAGCCCTTCAAGGATCGAGACAGTGTGGGTTGGAATCCCGTTGTAGTTGCCGAGCAAGACTCCCGTCTGATCGGCGAGCGGCCCAACTACCGCGATTTTGATGCCGGAGGTCTTCAAAGGCAGGGTGCCGTCGTTCTTGAGCAGGACCATGGACTCATTGGCGAGCCTGAGCGCGAGTGCGCGATGCTGGGCGCTGTCGAGGAGGCTCTCGTCGATGTTGTTGTAGGGCACCATCTCTGGCGGATCGAACATGCCGAGCCTGATGCGCGCGGTAAACAGGCGGACCAGCGCGGTGTCGATTTCGCTTTCCTTCAAATACCCTTGCTTTACGGCGTCCAGATAGGGCCGGTAGTCGTGGTCGCCCTGCACCTTGGCGCGGAAATCGATGCACTCGTTGTCCATGCCGCGCTCAAGGCTGATGGCAGAGGCCTGGGGCTGCGAGGGTTCGTAGCGGTGGCCGTCCATAATGTTGCGAACCGCGCCGCAATCGGAGACAACGTAGCCCTTGAAGCCCCATTTGCCGCGCAGTTGATCTTGCAGCAGGAACTGATTGGCGCAGGCGGGCTGGCCGTTAATGCTGTTGTAGGCGCACATCACGCTGCCGGCCTTGCCCTCGGTAACGGCGGCGCGAAAGGCGGGCAGATAGGTGTCCAACTCGTCGTGCTTGCTTACGGTGACATCGGCGGCGTGGCGCGTGCTCTCAGGACCGCTATGCACCGCGAAGTGTTTGGGAGTGGAGATGACGCGGTAGTAGCGCGGATCGTCGCCCTGCATTCCGGTGACGAAGGCTACGCCCATGCGCGCAGTGAGGAAGGGATCTTCGCCGTAGGTTTCCTGGCCGCGTCCCCAGCGCGGGTCACGGAAGATGTTGATGTTGGGCGCCCAGAAGTCGAGGCCTTCAAAAATGTCGCTGTGACCTGCGCGCACATTCTGCGCGTGCTTGATGCGGCCCTCAGTGCCGATGGCCACGGCCATTTGGTGGATACCCGGCGCGTCAAATGTGGCTGCCAGGCCCACAGGCTCTGGAAACTCGGTGGTTCCACTCACGGCCACGCCATGGAGGGACTCATTCCACCAGTCGTAGGAGGACACATTGAGGCGGGGAATGGCGCGCGCCTGGTTGACGAGCTGCGTGGCCTTCTCTTCAAGAGTCATTCTGTGGACCAGGTCGGCGGCGCGCTGCTCGGGGGGAAGAGCAGGATTCAGGTAAGCGGGCTTCTGCGCATCCTGCGCGAAAGCCATGTAGGTTGCAGCACATGAGAGCAGGATCAGAACGGAAATGACCGGGCGGACCCAAACAGGCAGCGCCAGTGGCAACCGAAAGCTTTTCATTTTCAACCTCGCGGGCGGTTCGGATTGATCTATACCATTGAGCCCAGGATCGTTGAGCCTCTGGAAAACGCAGCCCCGCCGTAGGCCCAACTTTAAAGCGCGCGCGAATTGCCTGTCAAGGGTGGAAGGAAGCCAGGAAATCGTTTTATTTCTGTATCTTGCGATTGCGGCCTGGGGTCGGCCGGTGGCGGTGATGGAGTCTTCGGCGACGAGTTTCGATGGCGTGTAACCTTTGTGGGTTCGCGCACGTAAGTGTAGATAGAAAGGCAAGCGGATGGGCATTGGATCGAGCAGCGTGCTGAGCCAGGAATTCGATCTGCTGGAGCAGTTCCGCCTGGGCGATGCGGACGCCTTTGAGACGCTTTTCCGCACTCACCAGCGAAGTGTTTACGGCTGGGTGCTGCGCATCGTGCGCAACGCCGCGGCTGCAGAAGACATTACGGTGGAGGTTTTCTGGCGCATCCACAAGGCACGGGCACGGTTTGAGGCCGGGCGGGGATTTGAGCCATGGGCGCGGCGGATTGCCACGAACGCCGCCCTGGACTGGCTGCGGGCGCGACGGCCGGAGAGCGAACTGACTGCCGATGTGATGGCGGGGCAGGGGGCGACAGGGGCCGATCCAGCCGTGACGGCGGAACTTCGCGTGAAGACGGCGCAGGCTTTTGGCCGATTGCCCGCCCAGTTGCGCGTTGCAGCGCTGCTTTCGGTGGTGGAGGAACAACCGCACAAGGAAGTGGCGGAGGCGCTGGGCATCAGCGTGACGGCAGTGAAGCTGCGCGTGTTTCGCGCGCTACGGCTGCTGAGGAAAGATCTGGAAAGGCAGGGAATGAAGCCATGAGCCGACACGATGAGGAACGCATGAAACAAACGCTGCGCGCTGCGCTGCCGAGGGTAGAAGCCGATGCCGAATCTGGGCCAGCTCCGCGTAATGACCTTTGGCCGGCAGTGCTGCGGCGACTGGATGAAGAGCGTCCTGCACCGGCGGGGCCGCGCTGGGTGTGGTTCGACGGGGCGCTGCTTGCCGGTCTGGCGATTCTTGCTGTCGCGTTTCCGGCGTCGATTCCACTGCTTGTTTATTACCTGTGAAACCGGAGTGCCTGCGCACTCAAATGAAGGAGAGTCCGATGAACACGCATCCGTATCTTCGCGCATTTCTTGCCGGAATATTTGTTCCCACGCTGGTGTTGCCGGTGATGCTTGTGGGCTTTATTACTCTTCGCCTGGTGTTGGCGGTCCCTGTGCCTATTGAGCGGTTCATTATTTTTCCGATGGCGATTGTGCCGTCGCTGTTCGGACTGTGGAACGTGCTCTACCTGGCGACGCATGAACGCACACACATGGCGCTTGGAGCTCACGGCGCGATTCTGCCGTTTCTTGGCGCACCGACAGGAGCCTTTGTGGCCAGTAGCCTTGGGATGCTGCAGATTGGCACACACGGGATCGTGTGGTTTCAGATGTGCCAGATCCCCTATGCATTTCTCGTCGCCATTTTTGCGGCGGCGGTGGCGGGGTACTACCTGGTTTGGAAGTACATTGTGGGGTTCCTGAATGGGGTGCTTGGGATTGCGTAAGAGCTGTCTTCTAGCTTCTAGCTCCTAGCCTCTAGCTAAAGGCTCGTGGCTCTCGGTTGATTGGCGAACAAGACTGGGGTATCTGGGGCAGGGGCTAGTTGGCGCCTGGCTTGAAGAAATCGCCCAGACCTGCGCGTTCTGCGTGGGCGGCCATCGAGGCTTGAATCTCCAGAGCAAGTTCGAGCGCTGCTCGTCCCTGGCGCGCCGTCACCTTGGGAGTCTGCCTGGTGCGGACCGACTCAAGGAATGAAAGAATCTCCAGTCGCAGCGGCTCGCCGGGTGTGACCTCCGGCTTCACAAACGTAAGGCCCGGCGCCGGGCCGTCGTGGGTTCCGCCCAGGCTCTTTGCAATGTCTTTCAGCTTTTCTGGATCGTTTTTCGCGGCCGCAATCTGCATGATTGTGGTGGCGGGAATCTGACCCGAGGCGAGCAGTTTCTGGATCACGGCCGCATCGAGCTTTCCGGTTGTCAGAAACTCGGTTGCTGCCTGGGCCAGTTGCGCGGAAGCGCCAGCAGCTTCGCCGTTGGGTGCAGCGTCATCGATGCGAATGACCAGCACATCGCGGCGAGCGTAGTCAATGGAGACGTACTGGCGCGGCTCAAAGAAGCGCAGCTTGCGCACGCGCTCAGTGGAGACGCGCGAGGCGGTGAAGTTGGCGACGCATCCCGACTCGAATTCGACGCGCACGTTGGCGATGTCAACCTTTGGCGAGAGGATGGGCAGGCCGACGGCGCGGACCTCGCGGACCGGAGAGGCGGCGAGCGTGAGCACGATGTCGAGATCGTGAATCATGAGGTCGAGGACCACGTCTACGTCGAGCGCGCGGGGTGTGAAGATGGAGAGCCGGTGCGACTCAAAGAACATGGGCCGGCGGATTTTTGACTCGACGGCGAGGACGGCAGGATTGAAGCGCTCGAGATGGCCGGGTTGCAGAATGCGCAGGCCTTTTTGTGCGCGGGCGATGAGATCGTCAGCTTCAGAAAGGCTGGCGGCGAGCGGCTTTTCAACCAGGAGATCGAGTCCGGCGTCGAGCAGAGCCGAGGCGACCTGGTGATGATGTACGGTGGGCACGGCGACGGTTGCGGCGTCGAGTTGCAGATCGGCGGCCAGCAACTGCTCAATGGAAGAGAAGACAGGGATCGAGTATTTTGACTCGGCGTCGGCGGCTCGGGCGGGGTCGGGATCAACCGCGGCGACGAGGGCGACACCGAGGCCGGCGGCTTCAAGTTCGCGATAGACGCGCAGATGATTGCGACCAAAGGCGCCGGCACCGGCAACGGCGACCCGCAGGATGGATCCGCCTGCTATTTTGTGGCCTCTTCGCCTTCAACAGCCTTGAGGCAGCGGCCGTAGAGCTCAAGCAGCTGGGTGACGTGTTCATCGGGCTTGGTGCCGGCTGTGCCGGTGAAGCCGGTTGAGGGTGCGGCAGGCTTGCCGACACCGGCCGTTGCGGCCACAAACTTGAGCAGATCGAGTGCGATATCTTCATTGCGGCGAGCGCCAAGGCCCGCGCCGTTAAGTGCATCCATTCTGAACAATCTCCAACAAGGATGCTAGCAGAATGAGTCGGACTGACGCCGTGGCGGCGCCGACACCCGGGCAGGAGCGGCGTGTTCGAAAGGGTTGGACCCCTCAGTCCCTTTTATGAAAGGTGAACACGTCTGGCCGGTTGTAGTGTCCTGCAACATCCAGGTCAAACTTTCCGCGCGCAATATCGCCGATGTCGATTTCAGCGGTGAGTAGGCCTTCCTGCTGCATGGGGCCAGCGATGACTGTGCCTTGTGGAGAAACAATGAGGCTTCGTCCGTCAATCACGCCGCCTTCCTCTCGCAGATCATCCGGCCAATCTTCTTTTACAAGTTTTTGACACGCGCTCAGCACAAAGCAGCGTCCCTCATAGGCAATGTGGCGCATGCTGGTCTGCCATATTTCTCTCGAGTCGACTGTCGGCGCGCACCAAAGCTGAACACCCTGTCCGTAAAGATGTTGGCGGAACAGGGGCATGTAGTTTTCCCAGCAGATGGCCACGCCAATGCGCCCGATCTCAGTATTCACAGCGTCGATCGTCGATCCGTCCCCCATACCCCAGAGCAGGCGTTCTGTCCCGGTTGGCATCAGCTTGCGATGTTTTGAGATCAACCCAGCCGCGGGAGAAAACACCAGAGACGTGCAGTAGAGTGTGCTGCCTGCGCGCTCAATCACACCAACCACAATATGCAAGTCCAGTTCTCTGGCCCATCCCGCCAATATTTCAGTCTCCACGCCGGGGCAGACAATGGCGGAGTTGAAATAACGCAGGAAAAGATTACGACCCTCGTCCGTGCGGTTGCCTACCGTCGCACCAAAGGTCAGCCCTTTGGGATAGCCACCGATCAGCGCTTCAGGAAAAACAAGCAGCTTCGCGCCTGAAGCTCCTGCCTGCCGGCACATCCGCTCCACTCGCTGGAGCGTGGCCTCCGTGTTAAACATCGCGCTGCCAACCTGTGCAACAGCAACTCGCATCATGCAACTACGATATCTTTCCGGCTGCTTCGATGCATAGCGCTTGCGCATGAAGTATTTCCTGCCCAGTGGCAATTTCGCGTACCCTGAAGGGGATGCGGACCGCATCCATTGGCTTGGGCGCGAACCTTCCCAGCAAGATCGGCCCACCGGAGTCCACGCTGGCGGCGGCCTTTGCTCGCCTTGAGGAATTGGACGCGATCACGGCCTGCTCCTCGCTTTATTCGACGGCGCCGGTGGGTTTTGCCGAGCAGCCGCGCTTTTTGAACGCGGTGGTTACGCTTGAAACGGAGCTGACGCCGTTCCAACTGCTGGGAGCGCTCTTGAAGATCGAGCGTGAGTTCGGCCGCGATCGGCTGTCTGCGATTCCCAATGGCCCGCGGACACTTGACCTGGACATTCTGCTCTATGACGATTTTGTGATTGGCGGGGCGAGCCTGGTGATTCCCCATGAGCGGCTCCAAACGCGGGCGTTTGTGCTGGTTCCTTTGAACGAGATTGCGGCCCACGCGATCGATCCGAGGACAGGAAGAAGCGTGTCACAATTGCTGAAGCAGTACGAAGGGCTTTTCCCCAATCCTCATGAAGCACTCAATGCGGTGGTTCGAATCAAG
>Ga0224557_1000571_pt1 | contig 40471 bp, 31 predicted proteins | sample 714S31014metaG_FD_180677 | JGI IMG/M metagenome (GOLD analysis project Ga0224557, IMG submission 180677) | Peat soil microbial communities from Stordalen Mire, Sweden - 717 S3 10-14 | ecosystem: Environmental > Terrestrial > Soil > Wetlands > Peat | place: Sweden: Norrbotten County, Stordalen...
GGACCTGGCGCCGCCGGCAGGGCGGGGCGGCGGCCGGGGCGGCGGGCGGGTGGCGGGCGGCCATGGGGCCGGTGCCCAGTCTGTAGCCTCGTCCGGATGCCACTGGTCGTCCAGAAGTTCGGGGGCACCTCCGTCGGCGACGCCGACCGGATCCGTGCCGTGGCCGACCACATCGCCCGGACGCGCCGCCAGGGGTCCGACGTGGTCGCCGTGGTCAGCGCCATGGGCAAGACGACCGACGACCTGATCCACCTGGCCGACTCCGTGAGCGCCACCCAACCGCCCCGGGAGTACGACATGCTCGTGAGCACCGGGGAGCGGATCTCCATGTCGCTGCTGGTCATGGCCCTGGCCGACCTCGGGGTCGACGCCGCCTCCTTCACCGGGAGCCAGGTCGGCATCATCACCGACAGCGACCACACCCGGGCCAAGATCAAGGAGGTCAAGGGCGACCGCCTGCGCCAGGCCCTGGCCGCCGGCAAGGTGCCCGTCGTGGCCGGGTTCCAGGGCGTCTCGGAGGAGCACGAGATCACCACGCTGGGCCGCGGCGGATCGGACGCCACGGCGGTGGCCCTGGCGGCCGTCCTCAATGCCGACGTCTGCGAGATCTACACCGACGTCACCGGCGTCTTCACCGCGGACCCCCGGATCGTGCCCGAGGCGCACCGCATCAACCGGATCTCGTTCGAGGAGATGCTCGAGATGGCGGCGACCGGCGGGCGGGTCCTGATGCTGCGGGCCGTCGAGTTCGCCCGCAACCACAATGTCCCGCTGCACGTGCGCAGCAGTTTCACCTGGGAGCCCGGCACCTGGGTGGTGGAGGAGGATGCAGACATGGAAGACGCCGTCGTCACCGCAGTGACCCACGACACGTCGGAGGCCAAGGTCACCGTCAGCGGGGTGCCGGACCGGCCCGGCGTGGCGGCCCGGCTGTTCCGGGCGCTGGCGGACAAGTCGATCAACGTGGACATGATCGTGCAGAACACGTCCGCGCACGGGACCACCGACATCTCGTTCACCGTGCCCACCGCGGACCTGCCGGTCGCGGTCCAGACGTCGCAGACCCACGCCGACGAGCTGGGCGCGTCGGGGGTCGCGGCCGATGCCGACGTGGCGCGGGTGTCGCTCGTGGGGGTCGGCATGAAGTCGCACCCCGGGATCGCCGCGACCATGTTCGAGACGCTGGCCGACGAGCTGATCAACATCGACATGATCTCCACCTCGACGATCAGGACGTCGTGCATCGTGGCCGAGGACGACGTCGAGCGGGCCGTGCGCAGCCTGCACGCGGCATTCGCCCTGGGGTGATGGCCGCCAGTCCGAAGGGGTCGCGGACGCTGTGGCTGCTCCGCCACGCCAAGACCGTCACAGACCCGCCCCCGGGCGGCTCCGACTTCGACCGCGTGCTCGCCCCTCGTGGCCGGCGCGACGCCGCCGCCCTGGGGCGCCTCTGGGCCGGCCACGGCGAAGGGCTGGGCCGCGCGCTGAGGGGCGTCCCCCTGCCGGCCATCGCGCTGGTCTCACCGGCGGCCCGCACGGCCGCCACGGCCGAGCTGGTGCTGGCCGACCTGGCCGAGCCCCCGGAACGCCGCCTGGACGACGAGCTCTACGGGGCCGACCCCGACGAGGTGCTCGCGTTCGTGCGCGGCCTGCCCGACCGCGTCGACTCGGCGATGGTCGTCGGGCACAACCCCGCGGCGCACTCGCTGTCGCAGGGGCTGCTGGCGCCCCGGGACAAGAAGGGGCGCTCCCTGGCGGCACGGCACGGCTTCCCCACCTGCGCCCTGGGCGTCTACGCCTTCCCCGTCACCCGATGGGCGGACGTGGAGGCCGGGACGGCCCGGCTGGTCGCCATCATGGCGCCGCCCTACGCCGAGGACTGATCTCCGGCCGACTGCTCGGAGGGCGCCCTCGGAGGGGCGCGCCGGCTCAGAGGGTGCGCAGGACGGCGGCGTCGCCCTGCCCGCCGCCGCCGCAGAGGGCGACGGCTGCGGTGGAGGCGCCACGCCGACGCAGCTCGAGCAGCGCCGTGAGCGCGAGCCGGGTCCCCGACATGCCGACGGGGTGGCCCAGTGCGATGGCGCCACCGTTGACGTTCACCGTGTCCTCGTCGATCCCGAGGTCGTCGACCGAGGCCAGGCCGACGGCGGCGAAGGCCTCGTTGATCTCGAAGAGGTCGATGGAGCCGACGTCGGCGCCCGCCTTCCGCGCCGCCTTGAGGATGGCCCGCGAGGGCTGGGTCAGCAACGAGTTGTCGGGGCCGGCCACCATGCCGTAGCCGACGATCTCGCCGAGCGGGGCGATGCCGAGCTCCTTGGCCTTGGCGGCCGACATCACGACCACGGCGGCGCCGCCGTCGGAGATCTGCGAGGCGTTGCCGGCGGTGATGGTGCCGTCCTTGGTGAACGCCGGCCTGAGCGCGCCCAGCGACTCCGCCGTCGTCCCCGGCCGCACGCCTTCGTCGGTGTCGACCAGCAGCGGGTCACCCTTGCGCTGGGGCACCTGCACCGGGACGATCTCCTCGGCCAGGCGGCCGTCCTTGATCGCCGCGGCGGCCTTCTCGTGGCTGGCCGCGGCGAAGGCGTCCTGGCGCTCCCGGGAGATGCCCGTCTTCTCGTTGTGCTGCTCGGTCGACAGGCCCATGGCGATGTGGTCGAAGGCGTCGGTGAGGCCGTCGTACATCATGGAGTCCACGAGGGTGCCGTCGCCGATGCGGTAGCCGGCGCGGGCCCCGGGCAGCAGGTAGGGCGCCTGGGTCATCGACTCCATGCCACCGGCCACGACGATGTCGGCGTCGCCGGCGCGGATCATCTGGTCGGCCAGGTAGATCGAGTTCAGCCCCGAGAGGCACACCTTGTTGACGGTGTTGGCGGGAACCGACATGGGGATGCCGCCCTTGACCGCGGCCTGACGGGCGGTGATCTGGCCCTGGCCGGCGAGGATCACCTGGCCCATGAGGACGTAGTCGACCTGGTCGGGTGACACCCCGGCCCGCGACAGCGCCTCCGCGATGGCCAGCCCGCCCAGGTCCATGGCCGTGAACCCGGCCAGCGCGCCGGAAAGCTTCCCGATGGGGGTTCGGGCCCCTGCGACGATGACGGCCTCAGCCATTCCCTGCACCTCCGGTTCCCGCCGGTCTGGTTACCGGTCGGAAACCTCATTGTACGGGCCAACTATCGTCGGGTCACATGAGCGACATCCTGAACGCCGTCCTCGCCGGCGCCACCCCCGATGAGCTGGCCGGACTCGAGATGCCCGGCTCCTACCGGGGCGCCCTGGTCAAGAGGAGCGAGGTGGACATGTTCGCGGGCATGGAATCCTCGGACAAGGACCCGCGCCTCTCCCTCCACGTCGAGGAGGTGCCATTGCCCGAGCTCGCCCCCGACGAGGCGTACGTCGCGGTCATGGCCTCCTCCATCAACTTCAACACGGTCTGGACGTCGATCTTCGAGCCGCTGCCCACGTTCGGCTTCCTCGACCGCCTCGGCAAGGAGGGCCCGTGGGCGGCCCGCCACGCGCTCGACTACCACGTGGTCGGCTCGGACGCCGCGGGGGTCGTGCTCCGCACGGGCTCGGCGGTGCGGAACTGGAAGGTGGGCGACAAGGTCACGGTCCACTGCAACTACGTCGACGACCAGGATCCCTCGGCCCACGACGACTCGATGCTGGCGGCCAACCAGCGCATCTGGGGCTTCGAGTCGAACTTCGGCGGGCTGGCCGACGTGACCGTGGTCAAGGCCAACCAGCTGATGCCGAAGCCCGCGCACCTCAGCTGGGAGGAGGCGGCCATCAACGCGCTGTGCAACTCGACCGCCTACCGCATGCTGGTGTCGCCCAACGGTGCGCGCATGACCCAGGGCGACAAGGTGCTCGTGTGGGGCGCCAGCGGCGGGCTCGGGAGCTTCGCCGTGCAGCACGTGCTCAACGGGGGCGGGACACCGATCGGCGTCGTGTCGTCGCCCGAGAAGGTCAAGCTGCTCAACGACCTGGGCGTCGAGGCGGTCATCGACCGCAAGGCGGCCAACTACCGCTTCTGGTCCGACGAGCACACCCAGGACGAGTCCGAGTGGCGGCGTTTCGGCAAGGACATCCGCGCCCTGGTGGGCGCCGAGCCCGAGATCGTCTTCGAACACCCGGGGCGCCAGACGATGGGTGCCTCGGTGTTCGCCTGCAAACGGGCGGGGACGATCGTGACGTGCGCCGCGACGTCGGGCTACATGATTGAGTACGACAACCGCCACCTCTGGATGAAGCTCAAGACGATCAAAGGCTCGCACTTCGCCAACTACCGGGAGGCCTGGGACGCCAACCAGCTCGTCTGCGAGGGCAAGGTGCTCCCTCCCCTCTCCGCCGTCTACACGCTCGAGGAGGTCGGCGAGGCGGCGTACCAGGTCCACCACAACCTGCACGAGGGCAAGATCGGCGTGCTGTGCCTCGCGCCCACCGAGGGTCTGGGCATCGACGACCCCGAACTGCGCGCCAAGGTCGGCGAGGACCGCATCACGCTGTTCCGGAGGCACGGCGCGTGAGCGACCTCCTGCTCACCGAGATCGACCACGTGGCCATCGCCGTCAACGACCTCGAGGCCGCCATTGCCTGGTACGGCGAGGTCTTCGGCGCCACGGTGGACCACCGCGAGCGCGTCGAGTCCGACGGCGTCGAGGAGGCCCTGCTCAAGGTGGCCGACTCCTACGTGCAGCTCCTGACCCCGATCAGGGACGACTCGCCGGTCGCCAAGTACCTGGCCAACAAGGGTGAGGGGCTGCACCATGTCGGCTACCGGGTCGACGACTGCGCGGTGGCCCTCCAGGCGGTCAAGGACGGCGGCGGCCGGGTGATCGACGAGGCGCCCCGGCCGGGGTCGCGGGGCACGACGGTGGCCTTCGTGCACCCGAAGACCTCCTTCGGGACCCTGATAGAGCTGGTCCAGGAGTAGCCCCGCCGGGCCGGTCGGGCACTCCGGGAGATGAGCCGACCGTTCAACAGGGACTGGCATGCCGAGCACAGGCTCGGCCAGGGAGCCTCTCTCGGCGAGCGGGTTCGATGGCATCTCGAGCACTCCGAAGCCTGCGGGTGTCGACCCATCCCGGGTCCCATCCTCGAGGAGATCGAGCGACGTCGGGCGGCGGGCTCGTGAGGACGACGACCCGGCGCAGGCGGCCCCGGCTCGACCACGGGGCGGCGCACGGCCCCGGGCCCTCCGGCGCCAGGTGGGTGACGCGGGCGGCCGCGCTCGGCACGGGGGCGCTGGCGCTCCTGCTGGTGGCGTGCGGCACCACCCCCACGGCGACGATCCGTGCCGGTGGCGGCGCCACGCCTACGACGTCGGGACGCGGGACGACCACGTCGGTGGCCGGTCCCACGACGACCCCCACCACCGCCGGCACGACCACCACGGCCGGCACGGCTGCTCCCGCCGGCCTGTCGTTGCTCGTCGAGCCGCAGGCGGGGATGACCCCGGTCTACGACTTCATGAGCTCGGCCCGACGGAGCCTCGACATGACGATGTACGAGCTGTCGGATCCGACCGCGGAGCAGATCCTGATCGCCGACCACGACAAGGGGGTCCGGGTGCGGGTCCTCCTGGACCAGGCCTACAGCGGTGGATCGGTCAACCGGGCTGCCTACTCGACCCTGTCGGCGGCCGGCGTCTCCGTCGCCTGGGCGAACGACTCCGGGATCTTCCACCAGAAGACGATCACCGTCGACGATGCCGAGTCGGCCGTCCTGACGGGGAACCTCACGTCGCAGTACTACGCCACGACGAGGGATTTCGCGGTCATGGACGACCAGGCGGCCGATGTGACGGCCATAGAGACGGTGTTCGCCTCCGACTGGGCCGGGGCGGCACCCGCGCCGGGGCCCGCCGGAGGGGATCTGGTGTGGAGTCCCGGCTCGGCGTCGCCGATCATCGCCCTCATCGACTCCGCCACCCGCAGTGTCGTGGTCGAGAACGAGGAGATGGACTCGGCTCCCGTGGAGGACGCCCTGGGAGCGGACGCCCGGCGAGGAGTCGCCGTCACCGTCATCATGACCTCCGACTCGCAGTGGGATTCGGCCTTCTCCGGCCTGGAGTCCGCCGGAGTCCGCGTCGTGCTCTACCCGGACACGGCGTCGGCGCTCTACATCCACGCCAAGGCGATCGACGTGGACGGCGCCAGGTCCTTCATAGGTTCGGAGAACTTCTCGGCCGCCAGCCTCGACGACAACCGCGAGCTCGGGCTGATCACCTCGTCGTCGGGTGTCGTCGGCCCACTGAGCACGACGCTGTTCAGCGACGCCCTGGGTGGCCGGCTGCAGAGCGCGAGCGCTCCCCCACCCACCACGCCCGCGACCACGCCGCCACCGCCCACGAGCGCCGGATCTGCGGCGTGCCATCCGATCGACGACGAAGGCGGGTGCTACGAGCCCGGGGAGTACTGCCGTGACGACGATCACGGGGTCACGGGTCTGGCGGGAGACGGCAAGACCATCGTGTGCGAGTACCAGGACGGCTGGTACTGGGAGCCGTAGCGACCGGGAGCGGGCGGCCTCCGCTGCGACGTGGCCTCGGAGGGCTCAGAGCTCGGGGGTCGGCGCGCTGCCGGCGACCTTCCACCCCGGCTGGCGGAGCCGATCCAAGAGGAGCGGCGGCATGATCCCGATCACGAGTATCCCTCCCAGGATGAAGAGGGCGTAGAGCACACGATTCGAGTGGCCGAACTGCGACGGGGCGATGAAGCCGAGGACCAGAGCGGCCACCGACGACACGGCGCCGACTCCACACAGGAGGCCGAGAGCCGGTGCACGGTACCCGCGGGCGTGTTCCGGCTGCTTCCGGCGCAACCTGACCGCGGCGATGAACATCAGCACGTACATGATGAGGTAGACCTGCGTGGCCATCACGGCGAACATCCAGTAGTCACGCGAGACGTCGGGTATGAAGGCGTAGAGCAGGGCGATGACGGTGATCACGATCGCCTGTCCCGTCAAGATGCGTATCTCGATGCCCTTGCCGTTCACCTTCTGGAAGAAGGGAGGCAGGAAGCCCTGCTCACGTCCGATCCTGAGCAGACCCTCCGAGGGACCGTCGAGCCAGGCCATCATTCCTGCCAGGGCCCCGATCACCAGGGCGATCGCGACCAGCGGCACGGCGAACTTGATCCCGAAGTGCGCGAAGAGGCTGTTGAAGGCCTGCATCACACCGGCCGTGAAGCTGATCTTGTCCTCGGGGATCACCCACGCGATGGTCAGCGTGGGGAGGATGAAGATGGCGAGGACCAGTGCCATGGCGAGGAAGATGGACCGTGGGAAATCCCGGCCGGGGTTCTGGAGGTCGTCGACGTGCACGGCATTCACCTCAATGCCGGCATAGGTGAAGAAGCTGTTGACGACCAGGACGACACTGGCGATGCCGGTCCACGCCGGCAGGAGATGATGCGTGTTCATCGGGGCAGCCGAATGGTGTCCCTGGAGCAGGTAGGCGATGCCGAGAGCGACGAGGACCGCCCCCGGGAGCAGGGTCCCGATCAGCGTCCCGCTCGAGGAGAGCTTCGCCACGAGCCCGACTCCGCGCGAAGAGACCAGCACGCCACCCCAGAACAGAACGATGATGACGACGGCGTTGTAGACGCCGTTGGCGGCCAGGCTCGGATCGATGACGTAGGCGAGCGTCCCGGCGACGTAGGCGAGCAGGGCGGGGTAATAGAAGATCGTCTGGGCAAACTCGCACCAGACGGCCAGGAGCCCCATCGGGGCGGACACACCTTCGCGCACCCAGTTGTAGACGCCACCCTGCCACCCGGACGCCAACTCCGCGGCGACCAGGGAGACGGGCACCAGGAACACGAATGCCGGGAAGACGTACAAGAACACCGAGGCGAGTCCGAAGACCGACGTGGCCGGTGTGGACCCGAGGTAGCCGACGGATCCCACCGTCATCATGGCCAGCACCGTCCAGGAGAGGTACCGCCGAGGAGGAGCCTCGGCCGTCCCCAGGGTCCTGCGGGTCGGCCCTTGGTCGGAGACGGCTCCCCCGGCAACAGTCCGCCGGGGCTGACGGCGTCTTCGTACCCACATGGACTACGGACCCACCTCTTCTCCTCGGTCGATCGCCGTACCGTACAGCGGCACCGCGATCCCGCGATGTGGTGCAGGCCGGGGAAGGAGTGCGAGAGGTCGTGAAGGGCCTATCCTCCGCCGTGGGTCAGCATGTGGTTCCCGGCACCATCCGGCACGCACCCGCTCGGCACAGTGGAGGGTTCAGATGAATCCCAGACTCGGGAAGATCGTGCTGGGTTTGAGCGCAGCGGGTTACCCGCTCACGGAGCTCGCCATCCGACGACTCGGTCGGCGAGGCGCCGTCATCACCGAGGTGGCCTGTTGCGGACTGGCAGTCCGGGATGCAGCCATGGTCATGGCCGGTGTGCCCACCCGCCTCCGGCGAGGGCCGGCCATTCTCCTCTGGATGGAACTGGCTGCCGCCGTTGCCGCGAGTGGCCTCGGGCTCAAGTCCGCACTCGACGATGACACCCGCACGCGTGCTCGTGCCGATGCCGGGCCGGCGGAGATGGCCCGTCGCGTCGCAGTCGGGGCTCTGTTCGGCCTGCACACCGTGAGATTCCGGATCTACCTCCGACCCGACCAGGGGCGGAGGCGATCCACTCACTGATCAGACCATGCCTGGCGGGCGACGCCGCTGGGGAGGCGCACCCCAGGTGCCGACTGCTTCGGCGGCGCGTCAGGCGGTGCGTCGCTCCACCGGGTCGGGCGGGGGGTCGTACGACTCCTGCCCACCGTCCCTCACGAGCTTCGTGGGCATGCCCTCACCGGAGACCCAGCGCTCCTCGTGGATCCCGTACGGATCCCGGTGCCAACCCCAGACCAATCCCCCGTCGTGCATCCGGGTAGTTTACCGAAAGTTTCCCTTTCTGTCACGCTTCGTTCATTTCGTTCACCCCCACGACGCGTGACCTCTCCCGTGGAGCCGGCCCACCGGGTGATCTCCACCCGGTGGATCACCGAGATCTCTGACCCCAACTCCGTGCCGTGCTCACCGAGCCGATACCGAGAGCACCCGGCCCGGGTCGGCGCCCGCCACCCATACGGACCCTCCCACCGCGAGCAGCGCCCGCGGCTCGGTGCCGATGCCCAGCACCTGCGATGCCGGTGCCGGGTACGGCGAACGCACCGTCTGCGCCCGCCCGTCCCCCACGTACAGGTGGCCTCCGGCCACCGCCAGGCTGCGCGGTTCGCCGCCGACATGGAGCGTCCGCACGACCCGCAGCGAGTTCGGGTCCACCTGCGAGACGGTGCCGCCTTGCGCGTTGGCCACCCACACCGAGCCCGCACCCGTCGCGACCCCGATCGGACCGCTGCCGACGGTGATGCCTTCCAATCTCGGCACGCTGACCCGCGCCGACGCGGGCACGAAATAGGTCAACATGTCAGAGGTGCCGCTGACCCAGAGCGCACCGAAGCCCGCCGCGAGCCGCACCGCCCCATCCGGCACGTCCACCGGGGTTCCGACCGCGCCGGACCGCACGTCGATCGACGTGATGTCATCGGCGATCGCCGACGTGACCCAGACGTGGCCGCCCAGCACCGCCAGGCTCGACGGGCCCGCCGGCACGGTGACGCTGCGCACGACGTGCAGCGAGCGCGGGTCCACCTCGACCACCTGGTTGTCGACCATGTCGGCCACCCAGAGGTCGCCGTCGTGGAGCACCATCGCGGTCGGCCGGCCCGCCAGGTGCACCGACCCCTCGACCCGACCGGTGGCGGGGTCGAAGCGCACGAGCAGGTCGCGCCGGTCGTCGGTGACGTAGGCGACCCCGCCGCCCTCGGCCACGGCCGACGCAGCCGGGAGGCGCAGGAGCGTGCGCGCCGTCAGGCCCGGGGCGCTGCCCGGCGACGTCCCGCTCGACGTCGAGAACAGGAGCGGCGCCGCCGCGGCACCGGCCAGCACGACCGTCAGCCCGATGGCGGCGACCCAGGTGATCGTCCGGCGCCGCCGCTCCCGTCGGCTGCGCGGGCGCCGGCGCCGGCGCGCCGCCGCCGCGGAACGACGCGCCCGGTTCGCCTTGCTCTGTGCCGCCCGCCGCTGCCGGCGGTCCCGCTGCGCCACGAGCTAGCGGAGGAGGCCTTCCAAGAGCTCGAGCACTCTGGAGACCTGCTCGGGGAGCGACCCCGAGTCCGGTCCGAGCCGCAGGTCGGGAGACGTGGGCACCTCGTAGGTGGAGTCGATCCCCGTGAACCCGGGCAGCTGGCCGGAGCGCGCCCGGGCGTAGAGGCCCTTGGGGTCGCGCCGCTCGCACTCCTCGAGCGAGGTGTCGACGAAGACCTCCGCATAGGACAGGCCGGCCTCGGTGTGAAGGGTGCGGATGAGGCGCCGGTCCTCCTCGAAGGGGCAGATCAGCGCGATGAGGGCCAGGACCCCCGACTCGGCGAACATGCGGGCCACCTCCCCCGCCCGGCGCACGTTCTCGGTGCGGTCGCGGTCGGAGAACCCGAGGTCGCCGTTGAGCCCGTGGCGCAGGTTGTCGCCGTCGAGCAGGAAGGCGGGACGGCCGCTGTTGACGAACGCCTCCTCCACCGCGGCCGCCAGGGTCGACTTGCCGGCACCCGACAGCCCCGTGAACAGGACCGTGCCGCCCGCCGCACCCAGGGCCGCGAAGCGCTCGCCCCGTGAGAGCCGGCCGCCGTGGCGCACCACGTTCGGGCTGGCGTGCGTGGTGGCGATCACCCGGATGACCCCGGCGCCCGCCGTGGCGTTGGTCGAGGGGTCGATGACGATGAAGCTGCCGGTCGTGCGGTTCGTCGTGTAGTCGTCCACCAGGAGGGGCTCGGTGGAGCGGAACGTGACGCGGCCGATCTCGTTGAGGCCGAGCGAATCCGCATCCTCGTCGCGGTGCAGCCCGTTGATGTCGAGCCGGTACTGCAGCGACTGGGCCGTGGCGCGCACCGTGCGCGTGCCGTGCTTGACGAGGTAGCTGCGGCCCACGGCGAGCGGGGAGCGCTCGTCCATCCAGCAGACCGTCGCCTCAATGTCAGAGGTCAGCGTCGGCCGGTTGTTGGGGCGGCACAGCACGTCGCCCCGCGACACCGCGATGTCGTCCGCCAGCGTGATCACGACCGCCATGGGCGGGAAGGCCTCGGCCACCTCACCGTCGGCGGTCACGATGGAGGCGATCCGCGACGTGGTCCCGGAGGGCAGCACGAGCAGCTCGTCCCCCGGACGGAGCACCCCGCTGGCCACCGTGCCGGCGTAGCCGCGGAAGTCCGGGTTCTCGGGTGTCTGGCTGCGGATGACGTACTGCACCGGGAAGCGGGGGTCGATGAAGTTCTCGTCGCTCCCGATGTAGACCGACTCCAGGTGGTTGAGCAGGGGCGACCCGTCGTACCACCACGTGTGCTCGGAGCGCTGGACGACGTTGTCGCCCTTGAGCGCCGAGATCGGGATGAACGTGATGTCGTGCACGTTCAGGCGGGCGGCGAACTCCATGTAGTCGGACTTGATCCGCTCGTAGCAGGCCTGGTCCCAATCGACCAGGTCCATCTTGTTGACGCACACCACCATGTGCGGCACGCCCAGCATGGAGGACAGGAAGGCGTGCCGGCGCGTCTGCTCGATCACGCCCTTGCGGGCGTCGATCAGGATGAGCGACACGTGTGCGTTCGACGCACCCGTCACCATGTTGCGGGTGTACTCGGTGTGGCCGGGGGTGTCGGCGATGATGAATTTGCGCTTGGGCGTGGCGAAGTACCGGTAGGCCACGTCGATGGTGATGCCCTGCTCACGCTCGGCGCGCAGCCCGTCGGTGAGGAGCGCCAGGTCGGCCTCGGGTTGGCCCCGCTGCTCGCTGGTGCGGCGGATCGCCTCGAGCTGGTCCTCGAAGATCCCCTTGGCGTCGTAGAGGAGCCGGCCGATCAGGGTCGACTTGCCGTCGTCCACCGAGCCGGCGGTGGCCAGACGGAGGAGCTCGGCCATCAGAAGTACCCCTCCCGCTTGCGGTCCTCCATGCCGGCCTCCGAGATCCTGTCGTCGGCCCGGGTGGCGCCCCGCTCCGTCAGGCGGGTGCCCGCCACCTCGGCGATGACCAGGTCGATCGTCGTGGCCATGGACTCGACGCAGCCGGTGCAGTCGGCATCACCCACGGTGCGGAAGCGCACCATCGCGTCGAACGCGGGCTCGCCCCCGTCCGGGGACAGGTGCTCGGTGACGGCCATGAGCATGCCTTCGCGCTGGAACACCTCGCGCCGGTGGGCGAAATAGATGGAGGGCACGTCGATGTCCTCGTCGCGGATGTAGTTCCACACGTCGAGCTCGGTCCAGTTGGAGAGCGGGAAGACCCGGATGTGCTCACCCTTGTTGTGGCGCGCGTTGTAGAGGTTCCACAGCTCCGGACGCTGGCTCTTGGGGTCCCACTGGCCGAACTCGTCACGGAAGCTGAAGATCCGCTCCTTGGCCCGGGCCTTCTCCTCGTCCCGCCGGGCTCCGCCGAAGACGGCGTCGTGACGCCCCTCGGAGATGGCCCGGAGCAGCGTGGGCGTCTGCAGCCGGTTGCGGGTGGCGCCAGGCGAGGGGTCCTCCACCGTCCGCCCGGCGTCGATGTCGTCCTGCACCTTGGCCACCACGACCCGGACCCCCACGTCCGCCGCGTGCCGGTCCCGGAATTCCAGCACCTCTCCGAAGTTGCGCCCGGTGTCGACGTGCAGCACCGGGAACGGCACCGGCGCCGGCCAGAAGGCCTTCTTGGCGACGTGCAGCATGACGATGGAGTCCTTGCCGCCCGAGAACATGAGCGTGGGACGCTCGAACTCGGCCGCCACCTCCCGAAAGATGTGGATCGCCTGCGCCTCCAGGGCGCGCAGGTCCGACAAGCGGTAATTGCCCGATCCGGCGTGCCCCGCCGGGCCCTCCTGACCGCCCGGACCAGCAACCGTGCGCGGTGTCGCCAACAGAGCCTCCCTCTGCCTTCCCCCCCTGTGAACGGGGAGAGTTTAGGCCCCGGCCTCCACCGCGCCGGTGCCCGGCTCCTCCGGGGCCGACCCGCCGTCGACGATCGGGTTCCCGTAGGCGTCCTCGGCCGTCGGGGTCGCACCCAGCCAGCTGGCGTCGATGGAGGAGTCGAAGGGGTCCTCGCTGACCCCCTCGCCCATGTCCCGCAGCCAGTTGGCCAGGTCCTCGGTGTCCGATTCGCCCGCGCCCACGGCCCAGAACGGCATCGCCTCGGCATCGGGCATCTCGAGCCGGATGTCGCGGTAGTGCTCCATGCCGGAACCGGCCGGGATCAGCTTGCCGATGATGATGTTCTCCTTGAGCCCGAAGAGCTGGTCGCTCTTGCCCTCGATGGCGGCCTCGGTCAGCACCCGGGTCGTCTCCTGGAAGGAGGCGGCCGAGAGCCAGCTCTCGGTGGCCAGCGATGCCTTGGTGATGCCCATGAGCTCGGGACGTCCCTCGGCCGGCGTCTTGCCGTCCTCGACGAGCGTCCGGTTGACCTCGGCGTAAATCTGGTTGTCGACGCGCTCACCGGGCAGGAACGGCGCATCGCCCGGCTCCGCCACGAGCACCCGCCGCAGCATCTGGCGCACGATGAGCTCAATGTGCTTGTCGTGGATCGACACACCCTGGTCCCGGTAGACCTTCTGGACCTCTTCGACGAGGTACTGCTGGGTCTCGCGGATGCCCTTGACCTCGAGCAGCTCCTTGGGGTCCTTGGGACCCTCGACCAGCGCGTCACCCGCGCCGACCTCCTGTCCGTCGGTGACCTCGAGGTGGGCGCGCGACGCCACCAGCGTGGAGTCCTCGGTGCCGTCGTCGGCCACCACCGTGATGCGGCGGCCCGTCTCGTCGTCCTCGACCCGGACGACGCCCGAGTGGTGGGCGAGGACCGCGGCACCCTTGGGAGTGCGGGCCTCGAAGAGCTCGACCACGCGGGGCAGGCCGTGCGTGATGTCCTCACCGACGACACCGCCGGTGTGGAAGGTCCGCATGGTCAGCTGCGTGCCCGGCTCGCCGATCGACTGGGCGGCGATGACGCCGACGGCCTCGCCGAGCTCGATCATGGAGCCCGTGGCGAGGGACAGCCCGTAACAGGCCGCGCACACGCCCTGGGGCGATTCGCAGGTCAGCACGGAGCGGGTCCGGATGCGCTCGATGGCGTCGTCGTCGCGCATGGCGGCGATGTTGCCGTCGTCGAGCACGGTCCCGACCGGGTACACCGTGCCGTCCGAGAGCTTGACGTCCTCGGTGAGCAGGCGGCCGAAGGCCCTGGTCTCGAGGTAGTTGCGGTGACCCGGCCCGTCGGGGGCCACGCCCTCGATCCAGATGCCACGGGTCGAGCCGCAGTCGTCGATCCGCACGATGAGCTCCTGGGCCACGTCGACGAGGCGACGGGTCAGGTAGCCCGAGTCGGCGGTGCGCAGGGCGGTGTCGGCCAGGCCCTTGCGGGCGCCGTGGGTGGAGATGAAGTACTCCAGCACCGACAGGCCCTCACGGAAGGAGGACTTGATCGGACGGGGGATCATCTCACCACGCGGGTTGGACACCAGGCCCTTCATGCCGGCGATCTGGCGGATCTGCTGCGAGTTCCCTCGGGCACCCGAGTCCACCATCATGTCCAGCGGGTTGAAGGCGATCGTGGCCAGCTGGGCCTCCATGGCCCGCCCGACCTCGGAGTTGGCCGAGGTCCAGATCTCGATCTCCTTCTGGCGCCGCTCGTCGTCGGTGATGATGCCGCGCTTGAACTGCGTCTCGGCCTTCTCGGCCTCTTTCTCGTAGCGGTCCAGGATGGCCTGCTTGTCCGGCGGCGTCTGGACGTCGTTGATGGAGATGGTCAGCCCGGACTGGGCCGCGAAGCGGAAGCCCAGCGCCTTGATCCGGTCCAGGCTCGACGCCACCACGTTCTTGGGGTAGCTCGCCGACAGCTCCTCGACGATCGTCCCGATCGGGGTGTTGCGCTTCCCCACCACGTCGTTGACGAAGGCGAAGCCCTCGGGCAGCGCCTCGTTGAAGAAGACGCGGCCGGGTGTGGTGTCGAAGATCAGCTGGCCCTCGTCGTCCGGCGTCACGCCGGCCGCGGCGAGTCGCCCGGCCAGGGTGGAGCCCGCGGCCGGTCGCAGGGTGATCGGGACCTGGAGCCCCACGTCCCCGGCGTCGAAGGCCGCCTCGAGCTCGTAGATGTGGCGGAAGGCGCGCCCGGCGCCGGTGCCCTCCTCGACCCTGAGGGTCAGGTAGTAGGCGCCGAACACCATGTCCTGGGTGGGCACGGTGATCGGGCGTCCGGTGGCCGGCGACAGGATGTTGTTCGCCGACAGCATCAGCACCCGGGCCTCGGCCTGGGCCTCGGCCGACAGCGGCAGGTGGACGGCCATCTGGTCGCCGTCGAAGTCGGCGTTGAAGGCGGTGCACACGAGGGGGTGGACCTGAATGGCCTTGCCCTCGACGAGCACGGGCTCGAAGGCCTGGATCCCGAGGCGGTGCAGGGTGGGCGCGCGGTTCAGCAGCACCGGGTGCTCACGGATGACGCCCTCGAGGACGTCCCACACCTGGGGCCGGCGCCGCTCGACCATGCGCTTGGCCGACTTGATGTTCTGGGCCAGCTCGGCGTCGACCAGCCGCTTCATGACGAAGGGCTTGAACAGCTCGAGCGCCATCAGCTTGGGCAGGCCGCACTGGTGCAACTTCAGGTTCGGCCCGATCACGATGACCGAGCGGCCCGAGTAGTCGACCCGCTTGCCGAGCAGGTTCTGGCGGAACCGCCCCTGCTTGCCCTTCAACATGTCCGAGAGCGACTTGAGCGGCCGGTTGCCCGGGCCCGTCACCGGGCGGCCACGCCGCCCGTTGTCGAACAGCGCGTCGACGGCCTCCTGGAGCATGCGCTTCTCGTTGTTGATGATGATCTCGGGCGCGCCGAGGTCCAGCAGCCGCTTCAGGCGGTTGTTGCGGTTGATGACGCGGCGGTAGAGGTCGTTGAGGTCCGAGGTGGCGAAGCGGCCACCGTCGAGCTGCACCATGGGGCGCAGGTCGGGCGGAATGACCGGCACGGCCTCGAGGATCATCGCCCGCGGGTCGTTGATGCGCCGGCCGTGGTCGTCACGCCGGTTGAAGGCGGTGACGATCTTCAGCCGCTTGATCGTCTTCTGGCGGCGCTGGGCCGACAGGGGACGACGGCCGTCCTTGGCGTCGATCATGTCGCGCAGCTTGATCTCCTCGGCATCGAGGTCGATGCGGTCGATCAGCTTGAGGATGTACTCGGCGCCCATGCCGCCCTCGAAGTACTCGTCGTAGCGCAGCCGGAGCTCGCGCCACAGCATCTCGTCCTCAATGATCTTGCGACCGTGCAGGTTGCGGAATTCGTCGAGCGAGCGCTGGGCGATCTCGGCGTCCTCCTGGGCCCGCTCGCGGGCGGACTGGATCTCCTTCTCGACGGCGCGCTGGCGCGCCTTGATCTCGGCGTCCTTGGCCCCGTCGGCCTCGAGCGCCTTCAGCTCGTCCTCGAGCGCCTTGAAACGGCGGTCGATGTCGAGGTCGCGCTTCTTCTCAATGTCCGCGATCTCCTCGGCCATCTCGTTCTCGAGGCTGGGCAGGTCCGCATGCCGCTTCTCATCGTCGACCCAGGTGACCAGGTTCGCGGCGAAGTAGATGACCTTCTCCAGCTGCTTGGCCTTGAGCTCCTCGCGGGGCTCGGTGCCCATGAGGAGGTAGGCCAGCCACGAGCGGGTGCCGCGGAGGTACCAGATGTGGACCACGGGCGCGGCCAGCTCAATGTGCCCCATCCGGTCGCGGCGGACCTTGGACCGGGTGACCTCGACGCCACAGCGCTCGCAGATGATGCCCTTGAAGCGCACCCGCTTGTACTTGCCGCAGTAGCACTCCCAGTCCTTGGTCGGACCGAAGATCTTCTCGCAGAAGAGCCCGTCCTTCTCCGGGCGCAGCGTGCGGTAGTTGATCGTCTCGGGCTTCTTGACCTCGCCGTTGGACCAGCCCCGGATGGAATCCCCCGTCGCGAGGCCGATGCGCAGCTGGTCGAATGTGTTGACGTCCAGAGCCATTAGGAGAAGCTCCTCTCTGCGGCGCGCCGCTCGTCTTCCTCGTCGGAGCCGCGCTCGTTGCGGCTGATGTCGATGCCCAGCTCCTCGGCGGTGCGGAACACGTCCTCGTCCAGCTCGTGCATCTCGATCTCCCGGCCGTCGACGGCCAGGACCTCGACGTCGAGGCAGAGCGACTGCATCTCCTTGATGAGCACCTTGAAGCTCTCGGGGATGCCCGGCTCGGGGATGTTCTCGCCCTTGACGATGGCCTCGTAGACCTTCACCCGGCCGAGCACGTCGTCGGACTTGATGGTCAGCAGCTCCTGCAGCGCGTAGGCGGCGCCGAAAGCCTCGAGGGCCCACACCTCCATTTCGCCGAAGCGCTGGCCACCGAACTGTGCCTTCCCGCCCAGCGGCTGCTGGGTGATCATGGAGTACGGGCCGGTCGAGCGGGCGTGGATCTTGTCGTCGACCAGGTGGGCCAGCTTCAGGATGTAGACGAAGCCGACCGAGATCGGGTTGTCGTACGCCTCGCCGGTGCGCCCGTTGTAGAGCGTGGCCTTGCCGTCGGTGTGGATCTGCACGTCACCGTTGGCCGAATCCGTGTTGAGTGTCCCGAAGACAGCCTGGATCGTCGGGTGGGCCCCGGCGTCCTCGGCCTCGTCCCAGTGGGCGCCGTCGAAGACCGGCGTGGAGACCCAGGCCGCCGGCTGGGTCCGCGGCCGCGTCTTGCGTGCCGCGCCGTCGCCCTTGGCGCTCGTCCCCACTTCCTCGTTGACGTCGATGCCCTCCCAGCCGTGGCGGGCGGCGTAGCCCAGGTGCGACTCGAGCACCTGGCCCACGTTCATCCGGCTCGGCACGCCGAGGGGGTTCAGGATGATGTCGACGGGGGTGCCGTCGGACAGGTAGGGCATGTCCTCGACCGGGAGGATCTTGGAGATGACGCCCTTGTTGCCGTGGCGACCGGCCAGCTTGTCGCCCTCGGAGATCTTGCGCTTCTGGGCCACGTACACGCGGACCAGCTGGTTGACGCCCGGCGGCAGTTCGTGCGACTCCTCACGGGAGAAGACGCGGACGTCGATCACCTTGCCGTACTCGCCGTGGGGCACCTTCAGCGAGGTGTCGCGCACCTCCCGGGCCTTCTCGCCGAAGATGGCGCGCAGGAGGCGCTCCTCGGGAGTCTGCTCGGTCTCACCCTTGGGGGTGACCTTGCCCACCAGGACGTCGCCCGGCTCCACCTCGGCGCCGACGCGGATGATGCCGCGGTCGTCGAGGTCGGCCAGGATCTCCTCCGACAGGTTCGGGATGTCCCGGGTGATCTCCTCGGCGCCCAGCTTGGTGTCGCGGGCGTCGACCTCGTGCTCCTCAATGTGGATGGACGTCAGCACGTCGTCGCGCACGAGGCGCTCCGAGAGGATGATGGCGTCCTCGTAGTTGTAGCCCTCCCACGGCATGAAGGCGACGAGCAGGTTCTTGCCCAGCGCCAGCTCGCCGTTGTGCGTCGACGGCCCGTCCGCCAGGAGGTCCCCGGCCACCACGCTCTGCCCCTCGGTCACCAGCGTGCGGTGGTTGATGCACGTGTTCTGGTTGGAGCGGCGGAACTTGGACAGGCGGTAGACCTTGCGGCCCAGCGTCGTGCCGAGGCGGTCCTTCTGACCCGATGCGTACTCCACCGTGATGGAGTCGCCGCTGATCTCGGTGACCGTCCCGTTGCCCTCGGCCAGCAGGACGTCGCCGGCGTCACGGGCGGCGCGGGCCTCGACCCCGGTCCCGATGTACGGGGCCTCGGGGACGACGAGCGGCACGGCCTGCTTCTGCATGTTGGCGCCCATGAGCGCGCGGTTGGCGTCGTCGTGCTCGACGAAGGGGATGAGCGCCGTCGAGACCGAGACGATCTGCTTCGGCGACACGTCCATGAGGTCGACCTCCGACGGCGGCACGAAGTCGATCTCCGACGTCGTCCCGTAGGAGGTGTTGACCGCCCCCATGCGCACACCGGTCCCTTGCGGGCCGCGGCGCACCAGGACGCGCTCCTCGGTGAGGCGGCCGTCGGCGTCGACCGAGGCGTTGGCCTGGGCGATGACGTGCTCCTCCTCCTCGTCGGCGGCCAGGTAGCTCACCTCGTCGGTGACCTTGCCGTCGACGACGGTCCGGTACGGGGTCTCGATGAAGCCGTACTCGTTGACCCGGGCGTAGGTGGCCAGGGCCCCGATGAGGCCGATGTTCGGGCCCTCGGGCGTCTCGATCGGGCACATGCGGCCGTAGTGCGACGTGTGGACGTCCCGGACCTCGAAGCCGGCGCGCTCACGCGACAGGCCACCTGGCCCGAGCGCGGACAGACGCCGCTTGTGGGCCAGGCCCGACAGCGGGTTGTTCTGGTCCATGAACTGCGAGAGCTGCGAGGTGCCGAAGAACTCCTTCACCGCGGCGACCACCGGGCGGATGTTGATCAGCGTCTGCGGCGTGATGGCCTCGACGTCCTGGGTGGTCATGCGCTCGCGCACGACCCGCTCCATGCGGCTCAGCCCGACGCGCACCTGGTTCTGAATCAGCTCGCCGACCGAACGGATGCGGCGGTTGGCGAAGTGGTCCTGGTCGTCGATGCGGTAGGTCGACTCGCCGTCGGCCATGTGCAGGGCCAGGTGCAGCATGTACGTAGCCGAGGCCAGGATCTCCGAGGGGCTCAGCACCGACTGGTTCGGCGCCGGCTTCTCGATCTCGATCCCGAACAGGTCGCTGAGGCGGTCGATCTCCGGGCCGAGCTTGCGGTTCAGCTTGTAGCGGCCGACACGGGTCAGGTCGTAGCGCTTCGGGTTGAAGAAGGCGTTCTCGAAGTACACGCGGGCCGCCTCGGCCGACAGCGGCTCGCCGGGGCGGGCGCGCTTGTAGATCTCGAGCAGCGCCTCCTCGCGCGACGGCGCCAGGTTGCGCTCCTTCTCCCACTGGCCCTCGAGGAAGTCGAAGTGGCGGACGAAGCGGTCGAGGAAGGCCTCGTCGCCGTAGCCCAGGGCGCGCAGGAGCACGAAGAGGGAGAGGCGGCGCTTGCGGGCCACGCGGCAGCCGGCGGTGACGTCCTTGCCCGGCTTGGCCTCGATGTCGAGCTCGATCCACTCACCCCGGTACGGGTGGATGGTCCCGGTGAACACCGTCTTGGCATCGCGGCCCGGCTGGAAGATGACCCCCGGCGAGCGGACCAGCTGGCTCACCACGACACGCTCGGTGCCGTTGACGATGAACGTGCCGCGGTCGGTCATCATCGGGAAGTCCCCCATGAAGACCGTCTGCTCCTTGATCTCACCCGTGGTGGCGTTGAGGAAGCGGGCCCGGACGAAGACGGGCGCCGCGTACGTCATGTCCTTCTCCTTGCACTCCTCCACCGAGAACTTCGGCGGTGGGCGCAGGTCGGCGTCGGTCGGGTCGAACTCGAGCTCCAGGCTCAGCTGGCCTGTGAAGTCCTCGATCGGGCTGATGTCGTGGTAGGCCTCGGCGAGGCCCTTGTCGAGGAACCACTGGAACGAATCGCGCTGGATGGCGATCAGGTCGGGAAGCGGTAGAGCCTCGTTGATATTGGCGAACGAAACTCGTTCGGGACTGCGGGACCGTGAGGACAACGGTCAACTCCTCCCAGGTGAAAAGCGGCGGGTGAGGGCGGTACTGCGGGGGTAAGGGACGGACGAGGACGGGACGACGGGTCGGGGGGTCAGGGCTGCCAGGGCGCGCGCCGACCCCGCAGAATTACGGAATCAGGCAGACAGAGACGCACGGCAACCCTGCATCCTATCGTGGGGCGTGCCTGGATACAACCCCTCGGCCGCGCAGGCCTGACGGGCAGCGCCCGGGGTCCGTGACAGGCTACGAAAGCCCTCCCCCGCAGTCAAGGATCCTGGTCGGGGAGCCGGGTCGGGTAGGCCCCGATCCCGGCTCCGACCTGGACTACTTGACCTCGACGGTGGCGCCGGCCCCCTCGAGGGCGGCCTTCGCCTTCTCCGCGTCTTCCTTGTTCGCCTTCTCGAGCACCGGCTTCGGGGCGGCCTCGACCAGGTCCTTGGCCTCCTTGAGGCCCAGACTGGTGAGGGCCCGCACCTCCTTGATGACCTGGATCTTCTTGTCACCGGCGTCGGTGAGGATGACGTCGAACTCCGACTTCTCCTCGTCAGCAGCCTCGCCGCCACCGGCGGCCGGGGCGGCCGCGGCAGCCACGGCCACGGGGGCCGCCGCCGTCACGCCGAAGCGCTCCTCGAAGTCCTTCAACAGCTCGCTCAGCTGAATCACCGAGAGCTCGGCGATCCCGTCGAGGATCTCTTCCTTGGTGAGGGTTGCCATCTGGGTGGCCTTCCTTTCTTTCCTACGGTCGTTTCTGGTTCGGTCTGGGAATTCGGTCGTGTGCTACTCGGAGGCGTCGGCGCTGCCCGCCGCCTCGGCGGGGGCCTCGCCCTCGGCGGCGGCCTCCACCGGCTGCTCCTCGGCCGGGGCCTCTGCGGTCTCGGCGGGGGCCGGGGCCTCTGCGGTCTCGGTGGCCGGGGTGTCGGCGGTCTCGGCGGGAGCCTCCGCCTCGGCGACCGGCAGCGTCTCCCCGCCGGCCTCGCGCTGCTCTATCAGCGCGGAGATCCCGTAGGCGAGGTTGCGGGGCAGGGCCTGGAGGAGGCCCGCCATCTGCTGCATCGGCGCCGCCAGGGCACCCGCCAGGCGGGCCAGCAGGACCTCACGGGGGGGCAGGTCCGCCAGGGCGGCCAGATCCGACGACGAGAGCAGCGACCCATCGGCCAGCCCGCCCTTGATGACCAGGTGCGGGTTGGTCCGGGAGAAGTCGCGCAGCGCCTTGGCGACGGCACTGATGTCGCCCTGGACGAACGTCAGCGCGCTCGGCCCGCTCAGGTACTCGGACAGGGGCTGGTACTCGCCGCCGTCGATGGCCCGGCGGACCAGCGTGTTCTTGAAGATCCGATAGTCGCCGCCCGCGGCGGTCAGTGCGTTGCGGAGCTCGGCCATCTCGGTCACGCTCAGGCCCCGGTACTCGCTCACGATGGAGGCCGACGCCGCCTCGATGCGCGTCTTGACCTCGGCGACCACCTCGACCTTGTGGGCCATCTGTGCGTTCTGCGTTGCCATCGTCGTCCTCCACCGGGATCAACCGGCTTCTGGGCCAGGATCTCCGGTGAGCGACGGCACGAGCCGGACGAGCCGGCTTGCACGGTGTCGCCTCGTCGGGCCGGCCCCTGCGGGCCGCTTCGGCACCCTGGGGTGCACCGGAGGTCTCTGGCGTTCGGATTCAGTGCCCGCTCGCCCCGGGGGCGGCGGACTGTTCGGGAAATCGTAGTACGTCTGCGGGGCAGGCTCAGGCCGGGACGGCCAGCTCCTCTTCGGTGAAGCGGGCCTTGACGGGGTCGATGTGGACCCCCGGGCCCATCGTCGTCGACACGGTGATGGAGTGGAAGTAACGCCCCTTGGCGGAGGCGGGCTTGACCCGCTGGAGCTCGTCGACCACGGCGCGGATGTTGGTCACCAGCTGGTCGCGGGTGAACGAGGCCTTCCCGACGCGGATGTGGACGTTGCCCACCTTGTCGGTGCGGTACTCGACACGGCCGCCCTTGAACTCACCGACCGCCTTGGCCACGTCGGTGGTGACGGTCCCGGTCTTGGGGTTGGGCATCAGGCCACGTGGCCCGAGGACCCGCCCCAGCGTGCCCACCTGTCCCATCAGGTCCGGCGTGGCGATGGCGATGTCGAAGTCGAGGAAGCCACCGTTGATCTTGGCCACCAAGTCGTCCGCACCCACCACGTCCGCCCCGGCCGTGCGGGCCTCGGTCGCTGCCTCTCCGGCGGCGAACACCGCCACCCGGACGGTGCGCCCCGTCCCCGACGGGAGTGAGATCGTGCCGCGCACGATCTGGTCCGCCTTGCGGGGGTCCACCCCGAGTCGGACCGCCAACTCGACGGTCTCGTCGAACTTGGCGCTCGCCAGGGATTTCACGAGGTCGACTGCTTCGGCGGTGCCGTAGAGCTCCTCGCGGTCCACCTTGCTCAGGCTCTCCGTGTACTTCTTCCCGTGCTGGGTCATTTCCTTCTCCTCTACGCGTCCGTCGGGCCTAGCCGGCGACCTTGATCCCCATGGACCGTGCCGTGCCGGCGACCTGCTTCTTGGCCGCCTCGAGGTCGTTGGTGTTCAGATCCTTGAGCTTGGTGGTGGCGATCTCCGCCAGTTGCGCATCCGTGATGGTGCCGACCTGCTCGCGACCCGTGGTGGCGGCACCCTTGTCCAGCCCAGCCGCCTGGCGAAGCAGCACCGGGGTGGGCGATGTCTTGAGCACGAAGCTGAACGAGCGGTCCTCGTAGATCGTGATGTCCACCGGCACCACCGTGCCCCGCATGCTCTCCGTGGCCGCGTTGTACTGCTTGCAGAACTCCATTGTCTGAACGCCGTGTGGCCCCAGCGCCGTTCCCACCGGGGGCGCGGGGGTGGCCGATCCGGCCTCGAGCTGGATCTTGACCACGGCGAGCACCTTCTTCTTGGGTGCCATTGTCTGTGTTCTCCTTCTTCGGTATCTGTGTCCGGGCGCCTAGAGCTTGGCGACCTGGCTGAACTCGAGCTCGACCGGTGTCTCCCGGCCGAAGATGTTGACCAGCACCTTGAGCTTGAGCTGGTCCTCGTTGATCTCGGCGATCTGGCCGGAGAAGTCCGCGAACGGACCCTCCTTGACCCGGACCGTCTCGTCCACCTCGTACTCGAGCCGGGGACGGCTGCGCTTGGTGGCGGTCTCGGTGCCCTCGACCTTCACCTGCAAGATGTTCTCGACCTCGCGGCGGGACAGCGGCGTCGGCTTGGTCCCGGGACCCACGAAGCCGGTCACGCCCGGGGTGTTGCGGATCGCCCCCCAGGTGTCATCGTCGAGATCGCAGCGGACGAGCAGGTAGCCCGGGAACACCTTCTTCTGGACGGTGACCTTCTTGCCGCCCTTGAACTCGACGACGTCCTCCATCGGGATGACGACCTCGAACACGCGGTCCTCGATGCCGCGGGAGGCGACCACGTTGCCCATGTTGGAGCGCACCTTGTTCTCGTAGCCCGAGTAGGTGTGCACCACGTACCAGCGGCCGGGTCGGTCGTACGGGCTCTCGACCGGGACGATCTCCTCGTCCTCGCCGTCCTCGCCCCACCCACCGAGCTCGACCTCGCCGTCCACCTGCTGGCCGTCGGTGGCGTCGAGCACCAGGTCCGGTTCGGCCGCCTGGGGCGCCGTCTCCAGCGCGACCTCGTCGACGATCTCCTCCGCGATCTCCTCGACCACGGCCTCCTCGATCGCCTCGAGCACAGCCTCCTCGACGATCTCTTCCACGATCTCTTCCACGATCTCCTCTGCGGCCTCCTCGGCCGCCACTTCGGCCACGGCCTCCGCGACCTCTTCGACGACTTCTTCCTCTGCGACGGCCTCGAGCGTCGCCTCGTCCTCGGCCGCGACCTCCTCGATCACGTCCTCGGTCGAGTTCATTGCAGCCTCCTCGGGCGCGCCTTCGGTTTCTTCTCGCTCGGCTGCCAGCGCCTCAGCGACGTCTTCCTCGTCGCCGGTCACCAGTGCCTCCTCTGCCTCTGAATGCGTCATGTCGCTCATGAGGGCCTTACTTCGTGAAGAGAAGCGTGATCAGCTTCCCGAAGGCGAGGTTCAGCACGAAGATCAGGCTGATCATGATGATCAGCGTGGTCAGGACGACCGATGTGTAGTTGATGAGCTCGGAGCGGGACGGCCAGGCGACCTGGCGCATCTCGTCGCGCACCTCACGAACGAACTGCACCGGCGAGGTCCGCTTGCGTCCCGATGGGCCCTTCTGCGACCGTGGGGTTCTCGTCTGCGTGCCCGCGGCCGCGCGCCGGGTCGCAGGAGACCCGTCGGCCTCCATCTGCCCTTGGCGCTGCATCATGCGCTTGGTCTCGCGGTTCACGGGTCTCGCCTCACATACTTCGTCGTCGGGTACATACGTTCGGAGCAGGGCAGGAGGGACTCGAACCCCCAACCGCCGGTTTTGGAGACCGGTGCTCTACCAGTTGAGCTACTGCCCTCGGTGGGGTGCCCTCGGTTGCCCTCAAGCAGGTGGTTCTTCCCCCTGACCTGGGGATCGACCCGCCAGAGTAGCACCGGCGGGCTGGGGATGGCTCAGCGGGTCTCCTTGTGCAGCGTGTGCTGGCGATCCCAGCGGCAGAACTTCTTCATCTCGATCCGCTCGCGGTCGTTGAGCTTGTTCTTGGTCGTGATGTAATTCCGCCGCTTGCACACCTCACAGGCCAGCGTGACCTGGACCCTTTTCTCGTTCTTCGCCATGTCCGATCCTTCCTGGTGCTGCCCGGGGCACTCGCCCCGGGCCTAGTAGCGGCGGCGGGACTCGAACCCGCGACAACACGATTATGAGCCGTGTGCTCTGACCAACTGAGCTACGCCGCCATGGGCGAGCCCCCGGTGGGGATTGAACCCACGACCCCCTCCTTACCATGGAGGTGCTCTACCACTGAGCTACAGGGGCGCCGCGGGAACGTTCCGCGAGCGTTGGATGATAGTCAAGGCTCGGCACGGGCTGCGTCCGCGCCCCCGGTTTCAGCACGTCAACAGTACCATCGACGGATGCGGATCCGTTTGGCCGAGCTGGCCGACGCCGAGGCCATCCGGGCCATCTACAACGTCGAGGTCCTCGGGAGCACCAACACCTTCGACATGGTGCCCCGCACCCGGGCTGAGCAGGAAGCCTGGATCCTCGAGCACAGCGGGGTGCACCCGGCCCTGGTGGCCACGGAGGCCCCTTCCTCGGCGGAGGGCGGCCAGGTCGGGGCCAACGGGGAGATCGTCCTCGGTTTCGGCTCCCTGTCACCCTTCCGAGAGCGCTCGGGGTACTCGGCCACGGCGGAGAACTCGGTGTACGTCGACCGCTCCCAGCGTGGCCAGGGGGTGGGGCGGGCCCTCCTGGCCGAGCTGCTGACCCTGGCGTCGGCCCACGGCTTCCATTCGGTGATCGCCCGGATCGCGGGTCACAACGAGACGTCCATCGGGTTGCACCAGGCGGCCGGCTTCGAACTGGTCGGCGTGGAGCGGGAGGTCGGGCGCAAGCATCGCCAGTGGCTCGACGTGGTGGAGTTGCAGCGCCTGTTGTAGCGGGTCCCCGGGATCAGGCTCCGGGGCTCGTGGACTCGAGCACGGCGCCCTGGCCGTGCGCAGCGAGCGCGGGCAGCCGGGACCGGTCGATCCTCCACGAAGTCGTCCAGTTGCCGAGCGGCACGATCGCCACGGCCCACAGGACCATGACCGCCAGGACCATGCTCGCCGGGTCGGTGTGGAGCAGCTGGTTGAGGAGGTCGGCACCTCCCGTCAAGCCGATGAACGGCGTCACGATCGACAGGCCGAGCACGACGTAGAGCATCCGGCCCGTCACGACCGGCGCCAGGATGATGATGCCCCACGTGAGGTACCAGGGCTGGACGACCGGGCCGAGCAGCACGAAGGCCAACATGGTGATGCCGAGGGCGCTCAGCACGCCGATGCGGTCGCGATTGAGCAGGCAGTACAGTGCGACCGCGGCGGCGGCCAGCAGGCCGATGGCCCTGGTCAGCGTCAACACGCCCCCCAGCCCGACCCCGATGCCGACCACGTGGGCCGATCCGCTGATGAGGAGCCCGACCGCGGTGGCCGGGGCCATCCACGAGCGCACGGTGCCGGGCGTGCCCAGGTTGGCGATCCAGCCCCAGCCGAGACCGGACACGAGCGAGAGGGCTCCCATCACCGCGATGGTGATCAGGCCGGAGCGGACCATCATTCGGGCGCGGCGGCGCCAGTCCGCCAACGGTCCCGCCCAGTCCCACGCCACGTAGACGATGCCCATGGCGGCGGGCACCTTGATGGACGCGGCCAGGGCGCACAGCACGACGCCCCAGACCGGGTGGCGAGACCGCGCCGCCGTGACGCCGGCGAGCAGCAGGCCGACCATGATCGCGTCGTTGTGCGCCCCGCCCACCAGGGCGAGCAGGGTCAGCGGGTTGAGCACGGCCAGCACGAAGGCGGGGCCGGCGTCCCTCCCGAACGAGCGGGCCAGCTTGGGGATGCAGTAGGCGATCAGGGCGATGCCGGCCACCGACTGCAGGCGCAGGAGCACCACGGTGATCAGCGCGTGGTGCAGGCTCAGCGACGCCGACCAGCCGGCCAGCATCAAGAACAGCGGCCCGTAGGGGGCCGGCGTGTTCAGCCACAGGCCGTCGACCCCCGACACGTACGGACCCGAGCCGATCGTGCCCGGGCCGTAGTGGTAGGGGTTGATGTGGTGGCTCATCATCTCGCCCTGGGCGGCGTAGGAGAACACGTCCCGGCTGAACAGCGGCGCCACCACCAGGAGCGGGAGGATCCAGAGGGCGAGCATGTAGGCCAGCCGCTTGATCGGCACACCGGGCCGGGCCCGCAGCGTCTGGTACAGGCCGAACCACACGCGCACGAAGAGGACCATTCCGCCGTAGACGGCCACGACGCCGGGCAGCAGGAGCGTGGTCGACGGCCAGTTGGCCTCGCCGAAGAACCAGGTCCCACCCATCTCGAGCTTGAAGGGTGAGCTCGGCAGCGAGGCTCCCACGCAGATGGAGACCACTGCGACGAAGCCCAGGATGGCGGGCCGCCTCAGGAAGGACCAGTCGTCGGGATCGCCGGACTCGGCCTCGACCCGCTGCGTCAGCGTGACCCTCGGAGTGAGGCGGAGGCGTACCGCTTCGGCCCGCATGGAGAGCCGCCGGAGGCGCGTGCCGACCCGGTCCAGGACCGGTGGTGAAGGGGACATCGCGCTTTCGTCCACGGGGTGTCAGTCTCGCTTGTCGTGTCCGGGGCTACGACCCCGGAGGGGGAGGAGAGGGCCCACGCCCGGGGAGCATGTACCCGCAATCGATCTGCAACACCATTGTAACGGCAGGCCGGGGGGTGGCAAGGGCCATGGTGTCTCCGCTGGCCATCCCGGCGGATTCTGCGTGGGCCGGGAAGGATTCGAACCTCCGTAGGTGTTAACCGACAGGTTTACAGCCTGTTTCCTTTGGCCACTCGGACACCGACCCGCAGCCGGCGAGGATAGTCGCGCCGGCCACCCCGGCACGGCAGATCGCACCGGTACGCTGACGGCATGCCCACGTTTGACATCGTCTCGGAAGTCGACATGCAGGAGGTACGCAACGCGGTCGACCAGGCCAACCGGGAGGCCGCCACCCGCTTCGACTTCAAGAACACCGACTCGGTCATTGAGCTCAGCGACACCGAGCTCGTCCTGCGGTCCTCGACCGAGGACCGCCTGCGCGCCCTGCACCAGGTGCTCGACGAGAAGCTGGTGAAGCGCCAGGTCTCGCTGAAGGCGTTCGAGGACGGCAAGGTCGAGGAGGCCCAGAAGGGCACCTCCCGTCAGAAGGTGTCCATCAAGGCAGGCATCTCGTCGGACCATGCGAAGCGGTTGAACAGGTTCATCAAGGATCTGGGCCTCAAGGGCGTGTCGTCTCAGACCCAGGGGGACCAACTCCGTGTCACCGGCAAGAAGCGCGACGACCTCCAAGAGGTGATCGCGAAGTGCAAGGCCGAGGACTTCGGGATCCCCCTGCAGTTCGACAACTTCAGGGACTGACTGCGCACCGGCGGGCGGCCGAGCCGCCCCGTCAGTGGGGTTTGACGTCTTCCGACACCTCTCGCTCTTCCTGCGTGAGGCGCTCGTCGAACTCGTCGAGCTCGGTACGGAACAGTCGGTTGAACACCAGCATCTTGGCGACCCAGAAAATGGCGAACGAAAAGACGTTGGCAGCGAGCACGAGCAGCGTCGTCTCGAAATGGTCCAGGTTGTACTTGATCGCGTAGTGGCGGGCGAGTGCCGCGCCGACGATGGAGAAGGCGATGCCGAGCGCAGCCATCACCCAGAACGGCACCACTTCCTTCATGAAGTGTGACCGGCCATGCTTGCCCCAGGCCCATTTGCGGTTCAGCCAGTACGAGGGGAACGTGGCGACGGCATTGCCGAAGATGGTGCTCTCCACCTCGCCCCAGAGGTGGAGCACGCCGTAGACGAGGGCGATGACGAACAGCGACACCGCAGTCGAGATGACCGAGACCATGGTGTAGCGGAAGATCTTCCGGCCTTCGTGCGTGTGCAGCCAGTCAGAGAGCGCCTGAAGCCGGGAAACCACTACGACACCCTAGCGTGGGGCCCAATTCCCCCAGGGTCAGGTCATCGGGCGCCACCCGCGGGCAAACGGTTCGAGCGAGCGACCTCGCCGAACCAGTGGGCGCTGGGTTTGGGGCGGCGCTCGAAGGTGCCCGGGGCCACTGCGACCAGCCCGAACTTGGGCCCGTAGCCCAGATGCCACTCGAAGTTGTCCATCAGGCTCCACACGAAGTAGCCCCGCAGGTCGATCCCCTCGGCGAGGCAGCGATGGGCGCTCCGGAGCGCGTCGGAGAGGAACGCGATGCGTTCGGTGTCGTCGGCCGTGGCGATCCCGTTCTCGGTGACGACGACCGGGCGACCGCTGACCGCGGCAGCCCGCCGCACCGTGTGCTCGACCGCCTGTGGCCAGAGCTCGTCGCCCATCTGCGTCACCGGCACGTCGGGATCGTTGGGCGCCAACCCATCGGGGCCGAAGTGCATCCGCGTGTAGCACTGCACCCCCACGAAGTCGTCGTCGCCGGTGGCCCGCAAGAAGATGTTCTCGAGCATCTCCTCGGCCGCGTCACGCAATGCCTCCCCGCCGTCGTCGGCCGTGATCTCGGCCATGGAGAGCGTGAGCCCGACCGGGAAGTCGCCGGGACCGGAGCGGAGGGTCTCGACGGCCAGGCGGTGGGCGCGGACCATGGCCTCGTTGACGGCCGCGTACCGACCGAAGTCGTCCTTGACCCCTGGCGGGTACTCGCCCTGGAAGTACCCCATGACCGCCACCACGTTCGGCTCGTTGATGGTGCAGGCCCATCCGATCAGGTCTCCGAGGTACGCGGTGGCCCGAGCCACGAACCGGGCGAAGCATTCCGGGGCGTCCGGCGCCTCCCAGCCGCCACGGTCGGTCAGCCACCGTGGCGTCGTGAAGTGGTGGAACGTGACGACGGGAACGATCCCGTGCCCGTGGCAGGCGGCGCACATGCGCCGGTAGTGCTCCAGCGCGGCGGTGGAGAATTCTCCCTCCGCGGGCTCGATCCGGCTCCACTCGAGCGAGAAGCGGTAGGCGCCCAGGCCCATGTCCGCCACCAGCTGCACGTCCTCACGCCAGCGGTGGAAGGAGTCGCAGGCATCCCCGCTCGGCTCGAGGGTCCCAGAGGTGGGGTCGTGCTCCCACGCCCACCAGTCGTTGTTGACGTTGCCGCCCTCGATCTGGTGCGCCGCCGTGGCCACGCCCCAGGTGAACCCACTCGGGAAGACGATCTCGCCCTGCTCGCGGGCCTGGGACTCTGGTGCCATGTCGCCGCAGGGTAGCGGGGGGGGCGGCGCCGTGCTCTGCCCGGGCCCGTCCCGGCGCCTGCGAACATGGGCGGATGAGCACGTCCCTGGAGTTCCTCGTCGACCTGCTTGATCTCGAGCCCATTGAGGTCAACATCTTCCGGGGCACCCAACCCAACGAGGAGCGCCAGCGCGTGTTCGGCGGCCAGGTGGCCGGGCAGGCCCTCATGGCGGCCGGACGCACCGTCGAGCACGGGCGCGTCCACTCGCTGCACTCGTACTTCCTGCGGCCCGGAGACCCGACGGTGCCGATCCTCTACGAGGTGGACCGGATCCGCGACGGCAGGTCGTTCACGACGCGGCGTGTCGTCGCCGTCCAGCATGGCCGGGCCATCTTCAACCTGGAGGCCTCGTTCCACGACCACGACGACGGCCCCGAGCACCAGTTCCCCATGCCCGAGGTCCCCGCGCCCCAAGCCCTGGCGCCACTCGCCGAACGCCTGGAGCCGTGGAAGGACGAGCTGGCCGACTGGTTCGCGCGGCCCCACCCCATCGACCAGCGTCACATCGGCGAGCTGCCCTGGCACTCACGGGGGGCGGGGGAACCCAGCCACCGGCTGTGGATCCGGGCCGAAGGGAAATTGCCGGACGATCCGCTGCTGCACGCGTGTGTGGCGACCTACGCCTCGGACATGTCCCTGATCGACACCATCCTCGCCCCGCACGAGGTGCGCTGGGGCGACGAGGGCTTCATGAGCGCCAGCCTCGACCACTGCATGTGGTTCCACCGGCCCTTCCGGGCCGACGAATGGCTGCTCTACGACACCGATTCACCCGTCGCCATCGCAGGACGCGGCCTGGCCCGGGGCTTTCTCTTCGACCAATCGGGCCGCCTCTGCGTCTCCATGGTCCAAGAGGGGCTGACCCGCACCCTGCGTCCGAAGGTCGAGGGCGCGGGTTAGGCAGCGCTCAGCGCGACTCCATGGGCACGTAGTCGCGGGTCTCCGAGCCGATGTAGAGCTGGCGCGGTCGGGCGATCTTGGAATCCTGGTCGAGCATCTCCTGCCAGTGGGCGAGCCAGCCGGCGGTACGTGGGATGGCGAAGAGAACGGGGAACATCTCGAGCGGGAAGCCCATGGCCTGGTAGATGAGTCCCGAGTAGAAGTCGACGTTCGGGTAGAGCCGCCGTGAGGTGAAGTACTCGTCGCTCAGCGCGATCTCCTCGAGCTTGAGAGCGATGTCGAGCAACGGGTTCTTGCCCGTGACCTCGAAGACCTGGTCGGCTGTGCGCTTGATGATCTTGGCCCGAGGGTCGTAGCTCTTGTAGACGCGATGCCCGAAGCCCTGGAGGCGCTGCCCACTGGTTCCGGCCTTGACCGTCGCGATGAAGTCCGGCACGTTCTCGATGCTGCCGATATCGGTCAGCATGCGGATGACGGCCTCGTTGGCGCCGCCGTGACGGGGGCCGTACAGCGCGGCGGCGGCGGCCGCGGTGGCCGAGTAGGGGTCCGAGTGCGACGAGCCCACGACACGCATGGCCGTGGTCGAGCAGTTCTGCTCGTGGTCGGCATGGAGGATGAAGAGGACGTCGAGCGCCCGGGCCAGGACGGGGTCGGCCTCGAACCTCGGCTCGGCGACCTTCCAGAGCATGGAGAGGAAGTTGGGGGCGAAGTCGAGGGAGTTGTCGGGATAGACGAAGGGCATCCCGACGCTGAAGCGGTGAGCCGCGGCGGCCAGCGTCGGCATCTTGGCGATCAACCGGATGATCTGCTTGTTCCGCGACTCAGGGTCGAAGATGTCCTTGGCGTCGAGATAGAAGGTCGACAGCGCGGCCACGGCCGAGACCAGCATGCCCATGGGATGGGCGTCGTAGTGGAACCCCTCCAGGAAGCGCTTGCGGACGTTCTCGTGGATGAACGTGTGGTACGTCACGTCGTGGCGCCAGGCGGCGAACTGATCCTCGTCGGGGAGCTCGCCGTTCAGGAGGAGATACGCCACCTCCAGGTACGTCGAGCTCTCCGCCAGCTGCTCAATGGGGTACCCGCGGTAGCGCAGGATCCCGGCGTCCCCGTCGAGGTACGTGATGGCGCTCTCGCAGGCCGCCGTCGACATGAACCCGGGGTCGAAGAACCACACCCCAGGGAGGAGCTTTGCCCACTCCTCGGCCGACACCCCGCCGTTGACGAGCGGAATCTCCATGGACTCGCCATTGCGATTGTCCGTGATCGTGATGCTCTCGGCCACGTGAAGAGCCCTCCAGTTCCTGATTTCGGTGCCCACCGATCCTATGACCACGACGTGCGTGCGGTCGACACGCGATCGGCGGGTGCCCTGGGCGACTCAGGTGGCGGGTGCGACCTGCAGTGCCTGCTGGATCACCGTGCCGACCGTCACGGCCTGGCCTGATGGCGGGATCACCGCGACGGTGAGCTGGTACGTGGTTCCCGGCTTGACGTGGAAGGAGGCCGTCGGAAGGGTCACCGATGCTCCCAGGGCCAGTGCCGTGGACTCGACCTGGGTTGCGGTCGCCCCCGAGGTCTGGTTCGCGAGCGAGAGACGGACCGAGGCGCGGGGCTCGGCGGACGAGCCGTCGTTCCCCACCACCACCGTCACACCGAGCAGCGACGTGGGGCTCAGCACCGAGACGCTGGCCGACGCGCCGGGCGGTGGGGGAAGCGCCGGCGGGTTCAGGCGCACGGTGCGCAGCACGACGTAGTGGGTGGGCGCCAGCGTGGACGAGGTGGCGATCAGATCGACCTGCGCCGCCACCGTGCCCACCTGCCACACCTGCGGATCGCTGACCCAGACCGACGCGGGGAGCCTGGCGTGGCCGACCTCCGCCGCAAGGGAGCGGCGCACCGACCGGTAGAGGCTGTCGGAGCGGGACAACAGCGCACCGGCCGCGGCGATGCGATTCGTGGCCTGTGTCGCCGAGAGGAGGGCGGACTGGCTGGCCGCGCTCTGCGAGGTGCCCGCGTCGGTGGCGGGGGATCCGGCGGGGGGAACGGATTGCATCCCGAGGAAGCCATCGACCGCGCCCCGGAGGTCGGTCATGGACTGGGCCCGCTCGGCAAAGACGGCAGCGAGCTGACCGGGGACCGAGTCCGACGACGCCGAGCCGGCCGCGAGGTCGACCCGGGCCGACTGGCGGGCCGTCTCCTGCACCGCGGTGTCGAGGGAGGACTGCAGGGCCTGGCGATCCTGCGTCTGCAGGTCGGCCATGAGGCTGCGCACCTGCGAAGCCGTCACGTTGGACTGCTCGGCGACGACCCCACTCTGGGCAGCCAGCGACCGGTTCGAGTTGGCGTCGTAGCCCTGCGATTGCCTCGACACCTGGATGAGCCCGCCCACGAGCAGCGCCAGCACGATCGTCACCGCCACGAGAAGAACGATGGGGCGACCAGGTGATCGACGGCGCGCGCGTCGGCGTGGCCTGCGTGGCGACATCGCCACAGGAACCTACTGCGGGACCGGCTGCGTTACACCGCGAGGAAGGATGAACCCGGCGTTTCGCCCGCCGTGCTCAGCGTGCTCGCGCTGGACCGCCACTGCACGGTGGGGGCGATCGCCCGCACGTCCACCCGGTCCCGATGGCGCTCCACCAGCTCGAGCATCTCGGTGATCACCTCGTCGGTCAGGAGGTGGGGCTGGAGGCCGAGGTCCAGGAGCTTGGTGTTGGCGGCGTGGAAGTAGTGCTCCTCGTTCTCGACCCGCGGATTGGCCAGGCCCTCCGCGATGTCGACCCGGTTCGGGGCGACCTTCTTCACCATCTCGGCCATGTCGCGCACCGAGAAGGACTCGGTGAACTGGTTGAAGACCCGGAACTCACCCCGGTCGGCGGGGTTCTCGACCGCCAGCGTCACGCAGGCCAGCGTGTCGCGGATGTTGAGCATGCCCCGGGTCTGGCCGCCGGCGCCGTAGACGGTCAGCGGGTGTCCGGTGACGGCCTGGACGCAGAAGCGGTTCAACACCGTGCCGAAGACGCCGTCGTAGTCGAAGCGGGTGGCCAGGACGGGATCGAGGTCGGTCTGCTCGGTCGACTGGCCGTAGACGATGCCCTGGTTGAGATCGGTGGCGCGGAGGCCCCAGATGCGACAGCCGAACATGATGTTGTGGCTGTCGTGCACCTTGGACAGGTGGTAGAAGGATCCGGGCTGCTTCGGATAGGGCAGCACATCGGTGCGTCCCTTGTGGGTGATCTCGATGAACCCCTCTTCGATGTCGATGTTGGGGTACCCGTACTCCCCCATGGTCCCGAGCTTGACGAGGTGGATGTCGGGGTCCGTCTCCTGAATGGCGTACATGACGTTCAGGTTGCCCACGACGTTGTTGACCTGGGTGTAGACGGCATGCTCCCGGTCGATCATGGAGTACGGGGCCGAGCGCTGCTCACCGAAGTGCACGATGGCGTCGGGCTTGGCCTCGGCCACCACGCCGTACGTGAAGGCGGCGTCGGTGAGGTTGCCGATCCGGAGGTTGATGGCGTGCCCAGAGAGCTGCTCCCAGCGGTTCACGCGGTCCTGCAGCGGGGCGATGGGCACCAGGCTGTCGACACCCATTTCCCGGTCGTACTCGCGGCGCACGAGGTTGTCGACGATCGTGATCTCGTGTCCTAGGGCCGACAGGTGCAGCGCGGTGGGCCATCCGAGATAGCCGTCTCCTCCGAGAACCAGGATCTTCATCGTCACCTTTGTTTTCACTCAGGCTCCGCCATTGTTACGGAGTCATGTCAGCGTCATCATGGGTCAATACCCTGAATCCAACCTGTGTATTGCCTGTTATTGGTGTGAGACCAGGGAATTTCTTCGCGGAATCAGCATAAATAACGGTAATTCTGCAATCGGGGATGGTCTGGGACCCCGGAACCCCAGGCCGGGCGGCCGTCCGCTCGTCAACGCCCGGTTGTCGGTTCGGTGCCCCCGGGTCGCCGCGTCACGTTGCGGCGTCATGACGAGCGGCGGCGGTCACGCCGTCGCCGGACCGGCCCCGTCGCCCCACAGGGCCTGCCGCAGTCCCGAGGCCCGGGTGATCGGCCGCTCGATCGCCGAGCGGATGGGCTCTTCGCCGCCCACGACGATGAGCCGCTCGCGGGCACGGGTGACGGCCGTGTAGAGCAACTCACGAGTCAGCACGCGCGAATCGGCACTCGGCAACAAGAAGGCCACCACGTCGAACTGCGAGCCCTGGCTCTTGTGGACCGTCATGGCGTACACGGTGTCCACGGCGGCGAGCCGGGTCGGACTGACCTCGGCGATCGTGTCACCGCGCGAGAAGGTCGCGACCAGCCGGCCGTCGGGGGCTGCGACGACGACCCCCGTGTCGCCGTTGTAGAGCTGCAGGCCATAGTCGTTCTCGGTCACGATCAGCGGACGCCCGACGTACCACTCGCTGCCGGTGGTGAAGCCCTCGACCTCGGCCCGGAGCCAGGTCTCGACGTGGCCCATCCAGGTGGCGACTCCTTCGGGACCTCTGCGGTGCGCACACAGAAGGCGGAACCGTCCGAGGGCGGCGATTGCCTCCTCCCCGTTCCCGAGCTTCGCTGCCTCCCTCACGGCGCGTCCACACTCGACGGCGAGCGCGCGCACGTCGTCCAGCGCTTGGAGAGCGGTCGGGGCGGAGGCATCGGTGGGGATCCACCGCACGTTCGAGCCACCCGCTCGGAGCACGGCCATGGCGCCGTCGGCGTCACCATGCTGGATCGCTGCGGCCAGCTCTGCGATCGCACCTCCGTAGCGGTGCACCCGGCGCAGGACGACGATCCCGTCCCCGATGGCCGACCGCGGGCCCACGTCCTCCCCGGGGACCGCCTCCCCGCAGACGGCGGCCAGTTGCGTGCGGGCCGGGGTGCTCATGCGCAGGGCCTGCGCCGCGGGTCCCACGATGTCGCCGAGCACCGCACCCGCCTCGACCGAGGCCAGCTGCTCGGGATCGCCCACGAGGATCAGACGGGCGTCAGGGCGCACCGCCTCCATGAGGCGGGCCATCAACGAGAGCGCCACCATCGACGTCTCGTCGACGACGACCACGTCATGGGGCAACCGGTTCAGCCGATGGTGTCGGAACCGCGTCCGGTTGCCGGGGTTGAAGCCCAGCAGGCGGTGCAACGTCGTACCCTGCAGCGCCCCCAGGCGTTCCCGCACGTCCCGGTCGACCGCCATGCCGGCCACTCCGCTGCGGACGGCCTCCTCCAACCGGGCGGCCGCCTTCCCGGTCGGCGCGGCCAGTGCCACGAGTGGCGGCCTCCGCGCCGATGCCTCCGCCTGCGCCTGCGCCTCCAGGAGCGCCAGGACCTTGGCCACGGTGGTGGTCTTCCCCGTGCCCGGGCCACCGGCCACCACCGACACCCTTCGCAACACGGCGGTGGCCGCCGCCATGCGCTGGAGGTCGGGTGCGTCGTCCCGGCCGAAGAGCGTCTGGAGCCCGGAGGCCAACAGCGCGGTGTCGACACCGTCGACCGGGCGTCCGGCGCGCTCCAGCAGCTCGGAGGCGACCTGGCGCTCGTCGGCCCACAGACGGTCCAGGTAGAGGACCGTGCCGTCGAGGTGGAGGGGGCGGCCGTCCCCCACGAGCCGGCTCCCGGCCACACGTGCGGCCCATTCGACCGGGTCGGGCCAGGGCAGGGCGCCGATGTCGGCCGGGGTGTCCGTGTCGGTGCTGGCGGTGCCGCTGATCGATCGGAGGTCGACGCAGACGTGGCCCAGGCGGGGGGCGCGGGCAGCGAAGGCGACGCCGAGCTGGACCGCCACGTCGGTCGTGCCGCTCAGGCGCGCCAGGCGCAGCGCGACATGGACGTCCGAGGTGGTGAGGATCCCGGACTCGTTGAACTCGCGCAACACGCCTTCGGCGCCGAGGGCCAGCCTGGCGTCGAAGGCGTCCAGCTCCTCCACCGGCCTCATGCGGGCGCCCCCCGGTCGAAGAGGTCGCTCAGCGCCTCGATCAGCCCCGCCGGCGGATGCCAGGACCAGACGCCGCACGGCTGGCCCTCCGAGCGAGGAGCCTCGGGCCCAACCATGCCGCGCACGAACAGGTAGAGCACGCCGCCGAGATGCCGTGCCGCGTCGTAGCCGGGGAGCCGCCATCGCAGGTAGCGGTGCAGGGCCAACGAGTAGAGCAGTCCTTGCAGTGGATAGTGCGCAGCGGCCATCTCGGCCTCCACGGCGTCGGGCCGGTAGTGCCACGCGGTCAACGTCTCGTCGGGTGGACCGAGCTTGTTCGTCTTGTAGTCGGCCACCACGAAGCGGCCGTCCGGCAGCCGGAACACCAGGTCCAGGCTGCCGGTCAGGTACCCACGCAGCATGCCGTGCAAGGCCGGGTCACGCAGCCGGTCGGCGTACCGTGCCACCGGATCGTCGGCGGGGAGGTGCCGCTCCAACAGGTCGGCCACGTCTGCCACGTGCAGCGAGCCATTGGGCACGTCGCCGCCCACGAGCGGTATCTCGAAGCCGAGCTCGTCGAGCCGATCGCGGCGCTCGACGTCGCGCAGCGAGATGTCACCGACCATGGGGCCGAGGGGCGATCCGATCGCGGCGCACAGCCCGGCGACGACCGCATCCATGTTCCCGAGGTCGACGTTGCGCCATGCCGCCTCCCGCCTGACCGCGTCGGCCACGTCGGCCGCGAGGTCCGGGGCGTCGAACGCGGTCCTCTCCAGGACGCCGTGCACCACGGTCCCCACCAGCGCGCCGCCGGGCATGCCGGCCAGGTCCAGCGACACCGCCCGCCAGCGGGCCTCCTCGGGCCCGCCCACTCCCGTCCTCGGGGCGGGGGTGACCGGCACCTCCTCGTCCGACGTGAGTTGCTCCTCCGGCTCGCTGCCGATGGCAGGCTCCTCGTGCAGTGCCCTGGTGATCCCCGAGTACGACACGCGACGCCACCCGAGATCGAGCGGGCGGTCGAACACGGCGGCCTCCAAGAGGGGCGGGTCTCCCGGGTCGACGTGCCACCGGGCATCGCCGGGCCGCAGCACCCGCTCCACGGACACCCGCGGGCCCAATGCGGCGAAGGCGGCCGCGACGTCGTCGTCCGTGCGCCTGGCCGAGCCGTGCGGGCGCACCACACCCTGCTCGTCACGCTCGAACATGACCCGGGCCAGAGGCGAGTGCTGGCTGTCCATGGCGCCCGCCCACCACAGGACGGCCTGGTGCTGGGCCCGGGTCAGGGCCACGTAGAGCAGCCGCAGGTCCTCCCCTCTCCCCTCCACCAGCTCCATCTCCTGATGGACGGCGAAGCTGTTGCCCTCGCGTCCGACGTCGATGGTCCGCCGCCCGCTCTCCCGGTCGTGGAACACGGGCACGTTGTTCTTCGTGGTACGACCGTGCCACATGTAGGGACAGAACACGATCGGGAACTCGAGCCCCTTGCTGCGGTGGATCGTGATCACCTGCACCGCCTCGGCGTCGGACTCGAGGCGACGCGTGCGCTCCTCGTTCTCCGCGTCACGGTCGGCCTCGTTGATCCGTCGTCCGAGCCAGGTGGCCATGGCGGTCGGCCCGAGTCCGTCGGCAACGCCGGCCTCGTGGAGCAGTTGGGCGACATGGCGCAGGTCGGTCATGAAGCGCTCGCCGGACGGGCGGGCCAGGACGCGGCCCGGCACCCCGTGGGAGCTGCTGACGGTCTCGTACAGCGACGCCACGCCTTCGTCCCGCAGCAGGGCGGCCCACCGGTGCAGATCCCAGTGGAGGTCCTCCCACTGGTCCTCGCCGGCGGTTGCCACCTGCTCGGCGGACCAGCCGACGAAGCAGGTCAGCGCCGCCTGCGACGCCCGGTCACGCGCCGTCGGACGCTCGAGTGCCTCGAGCAGCTGCAGCCACTCCCTCGACGGCCCGGTCCCGAAGACCGAGCCGGCACCCCCGATGACCGCGGGCACGCCGGCCTCGTGCAGTGCGTCCCGTACCGTCACCGCGTGGCTGTTGACCCGTACGAGCACCGCCATGTGGCCCGGGTGCAGCGTGACGCGCTCCTCCTCGGTCCCGTCGCGACGGCGGGTGACGACCTCGGGCCGCGACGACAGGAGGCGGACGACCTCGGCCGCCAGGTCCTTCGCGATCAGGTTGCGGGCGTCCGGTGCCCGCGGCTCTCGCTTCTTCGCAGTCAGCGGCACCAAGCCGTCGTCGGCGTGCACGACGCGCACACGCAGAGGCTCCGGGACCGGCGCGCCCAGGAGCCGGGGCTCGCGGTTGGCATCGGCCGCCCTGATCGGCCGGTAGCTGATGCCCGCGTCACCGAGCCTGGCGTCGGCGAACAGCCCGTCGTATGCCTCGAGGAGACCCGCGTCACTGCGCCAGTTGACGTCGAGGGTCCACTCCGACCGGACGGCTCGGCGCGCCGCGAGGTAGGCGTGGACATCCGCGCCGCGAAAGGCGTAGATCGCCTGCTTCGGGTCACCGATGAGCACGAGCGTCGCCCCGCCGTCGCCGAACGCATCGTGCATGATGTCCCATTGCACGGGGTCGGTGTCCTGGAACTCGTCGACCAGAACGACGTCGTAGCGCTCCCGCAGGCGGGCACAGGCAGCCGGTCCCCGATCCACGTCCCGCAGCGTCTCGCTCAGCCGGATCAGCACATCGTCATAGGTGAGGATCTTCAACGACCGCTTGCGTCGCTCGACTTCTTTGCGCACGGCGTCAGCGAAGCGGCGCCGGATCGACTTCAGGTCGGCGGCCTGGCTCGTCGGCGGCACGATCGGCGCATCGGGGTGATTGATCACGAACCTCGCGATCTCCATCCCGTCGGCGCGGGTGAATCCGAGTGGATTGGGCTTGTGGACGAAGCGGCGGAGGTAGAGGTCGTCCACCACCTCCTCCACGAGATCGCTCACGTCCTCGACCAGGGTCACCTCACGGTCGACGTCGCCGGCCGTGCCGAGACCGTAGAGGACCTGCAGGCAGAACCCGTGGGTCGTCTCGATCGTTGCCGCGTCGAAGTCCGCGATCGCCTTGCCCAGGCGGTCACGGCGAGCCTCGACCTCATCCCGGGGTCCGGCCGCCAGCAGCTGGAGGAGCTCGTCATCGGCGTGCCCGCCCAGTCCCTCGAGGATGTCCACCAACCC